>JAEEGJ010022420.1_pt1 | contig 13412 bp, 10 predicted proteins | sample 8958761 | NCBI WGS metagenome assembly JAEEGJ01 (sample SAMN16246546, study PRJNA631951) | gut metagenome | biome: gut microbiome; feature: rumen; material: RS-attached | host: Bos | place: Iran: Karaj | collected 2018-10
CTTCTTCATGGCGGTCTGCTTCCCTGAGAGCCAGCTCAAGATCCTGGACTACAAACGTGTTGTAAAGGATCTCAACGGCCTGACATCAGAGGAGTTCCTCGCTGCTCTCGGAAAGGACTTCACCGTTAAGGAAATGGGTACGGATATTTACCATCCGGACCATCTCCACAACTTCTCGATGTACCTTGACGGCAAGTGGTTCTCCCTCGAGGCCCTTCCCGGAAGGTATGATGACAAGGATCCTATCGGAGTCCTGGATGTTACAATTCTTTCGAACCTTGTGCTTGACGCCATCCTTGGAATCAAGGACCTTCGTACAGACAAGAGGATAGACTTCGTCGGCGGAATCCGCGGACTCGGAGAACTTTCCCGCCGCGTGGACTCCGGAGAGATGAAGGTGGCTTTTGCCCTCTACCCGGTCTCGATGAAGCAGCTGATCGATATTGCCGACACCGGCAACATCATGCCTCCGAAGACTACATGGTTCGAGCCCAAGCTCCGTTCCGGTCTCTTCATCCATTCTCTGGACTAATTATCAGTTTTAGGGATAATAGTGCTCCAGGTGGTTCATTATTTGGACCACCTGGAGCGTTTTTCATGCCGATTTGCTCCAAGTGGTTCTTTAAACGGACCACCTGGAGCAGTCGCACGTATGACGGAGAAGATTGGTATACAGTGTATAATTGGAAGAACGAGGAAAGTTTATTATTTTTGATATTGATTTCTTTAATCCGTCGTTTCTGCCATGATAACCAAACTCCCTGTCAGAAGTTCAGTACTATTCTTCCTTTCCTTGTCGGCAGCTTTCCTGCTGACAACTTCAGCCGGGCCGGTTGCTCAGGGAGAGCCCGGGTATCCGATATCACCGGTTCAGTTCACATCTGTGAAGGTGAATGACTCATTCTGGGGGCAGCGGCTTAAGGCTTCCCGTGAGGTGACAATCCCTCTGGCTTTCAGCAAGTGCGAGGAGACCGGAAGGTACGAGAATTTCGTCAAGGCTGCGCATCCGAGCGATGACTACAAGGTTGGAGGTTATTCTTTCGACGACACTGATGTTTACAAGACAATCGAAGGTGCCAGTTATGTCCTTCAGACGTATCCGGACAAGAAACTTGAAGCCTATATTGACAGCGTTCTCGCGATAGTAGCCAAGGCACAGGAACCTGACGGTTACCTTTACACCGCCCGTACGATGAATCCGAAGCATCCGCACGAATGGGCTGGTGAGCGCAGGTGGGAGCAGGTGGAAGAACTGAGCCATGAGTTCTACAACCTTGGACATATGGTTGAAGGGGCCGTTGCCCATTACCGTGCGACTGGCAAGCGTAATTTCCTCGACCTGGCAATCCGCTATGCCGACTGCGTATGTCGTGAGATAGGAGAAGGTGAAGGCCAGGTGATAAGGGTTCCCGGACATCAGATCGCCGAGATGGCACTTTGCAATCTTTATCTGGTTACCGGGGACAGGAGGTATCTTGACCAGGCCAAGTTCTTCCTCGACCACAGGGGGAAGACTGAACACAGGGATGCTTACAACCAGAGCCATCTTCCCATCCTCGAGCAGGATGAGGCCGTCGGACATGCCGTAAGGGCTGCTTACATGTATTCAGGAATAGCTGATGTTGCCGCTCTTACCGGAGACCAGGCTTATATCGATGCCATAGACAGGATCTGGGAGAATATTGTCGGAAAGAAGCTTTACATTACCGGAGGCATCGGAGCGACCAACAGGGGTGAGGCTTTCGGGGCGAATTACGAACTACCAAACCTGACCGCTTACTGTGAGACTTGCGCAGCCATAGGGAATGTCTATGTCAATCACAGGATGTTCCTTCTCCATGGGGACTCCAAGTACTATGACGTTCTTGAGCGCACTCTCTACAACGGACTCCTTTCTGGGGTTTCCCTTCAGGGAGACGGTTTCTTCTACCCGAATCCTCTCGAGTCTGACGGAAGACACAAGAGACAGCCATGGTTCGGCTGCGCCTGCTGCCCTTCGAACATCTGCCGGTTTATTCCCTCTGTCCCTGGATATGTCTATGCCCTGAAGGATGACGAGCTGTTCGTCAACCTCTACATGTCCAACACTATGACCCAGAAGGTCAAGGGCAAGGATGTGGTCTTGAGGCAGGAGACTGACTATCCATGGAATGGAGACGTGGATTTATTCATCGACAAGAATTCCGCAAAGAGCTTTACTCTGAAACTCCGCATTCCAGGATGGGTAAGGGGAGAAGTCGTTCCCGGAGACCTTTATTCCTACGTAGATGGCAAGACTCTAGGCTACAAGGTGATGGTGAATGGTCAGGAGGTCAGCGCCGAACTGGACAAGGGCTATTTCTCGATAACCCGTAACTGGAAGAAGGGGGACAAGGTTTCTCTCCATCTGGACATGGAGCCAAGGATAGTCAGGGCTAACGAAAAGGTTGAGGCTGACCGCGGAAGGATTGCTGTCGAGAGGGGACCTGTTGTCTATTGCGCCGAGTGGCCTGACAACGATTTCTCCGTCAGGAGCCTGATGATGGTCAAGGATCCCGGTTTGGCTGTATCCACGGGCGATGTCCTCGGCTACAGGGTGGAGAAGATTTCTTCGATCGCACAGAGCCTTTCCTATGACAAGCAGGGAAGGCTGGTCGTAAAGGATGTAAGGCTTACCATGATTCCTTATTACGCCTGGTGCCACAGGGGATCGGGAGAGATGATGGTCTGGCTTCCACAACAGGTCCAGGCAGTAATCCCATCATTACCGAAAGATTGATAGTACAACTGTAATATATTAACAAAATGACAAAGAAATTGTTTGCTATTTGCGCTGCCGCTGCCATGATAGTGGGATGCGGCCAGAAGAACACAACTACCCTTACCAAATCAGGGCTGAATCCTGAGGACTTCAATGCTGAGCGTGACGGAGCGACAACGGCTCTCTACACTCTTACCAACAAGGCCGGAATGGAGGTTTGTATCACCAATTTCGGAGGTAGGATAGTCTCCATCATGGTCCCTGACCGTAACGGTGAGTTCAAGGATGTTGTTCACGGTTTCAGCACGATCCAGGAATATTTCCCCGAGAACAACAAGACTGATTTCGGTGCGACGATCGGACGTTATGCCAACCGTATCGCCCAGGGCAAGATCACCGTTGAGGGTGTCGAGTACCAGCTCCCCCAGAACAACTATGGCCATTGCCTCCACGGAGGTCCCAACGGCTGGCAGTACAAGGTCGCCGAGGTCGTTGAGGCAACTGACAAATCAGTCAAGCTGAAATTCGACTCCCCGGACGGCGAGGCCAACTTCCCCGGTCATGTGATTGCTTTCGTTACCTTCACCCTTACCGAGGACAATGCCATCGACATCAACTATGAGGCTACCACCGACAAGACCACGGTCATAAACATGACCAACCACTCCTACTTCAACCTTTCCGGTGACGGTAACAACAGCATCGAGGGCAACGAGCTCTACATCAATGCCTCCAATTTCACTCCTGTCGATGACACCTTCATGACTACCGGAGAGATCGCCCCTGTCGAGGGTACTCCGATGGATTTCCGTACGGCCAAGGCTATTGGAAAGGATATCGAGGCCGACTACGACCAGCTTCACAATGGCAAGGGCTATGACCACAACTGGGTGCTTGACACAAATTGCGACAAGAACGTCCTCGCTGCAGAGCTTTATTGCCCTGAGACCGGAATCGTCCTTAAGGAATATACCAACGAGCCCGGTGTCCAGGTCTATGTAGGAAACTTCCTCGATGGGACAGTGACCGGCAAGCGTGGTGTGACTTACAAGTTCCGCACAGCAGTCTGCCTCGAGACCCAGCACTATCCGGACACCCCCAACAAGCCAGAATGGCCTACTGCGCTCCTGAAGCCCGGAGAGACCTACAACAGTTTCTGCCGCTTCGCTTTCTCCACGAAGTAAGTCGTTGCACATCCCTCGCTCTAGTTATAAGCGTGATGTGTAACTAAATGAACATCAATAAATAAAGTTAAAGCCATCCCCCGATTTTAGGGGGATGGCTTTGTTGTATAATGCTGAATAATAATTATTTACAAATCACGTCCGGCAGGAATTCGGCTGGAACAATTTATTTGGCGAATGCGTAGGAGAAGCCTTTGACCTGGTTCCAGGCGCCACGGGTGAAGTCAGGGACCTCAACAGGCATGCTGCCGTTATTGATCGAGATGGCACCAAGCTCGGCAAGGCAGCACCATTCGGCCATGTCATAGACATCCATGTCAAGTGGCAGTCCGTTGCGCAGGCAATAGATCAGACGGTAATCCATGATGAAGTCCATTCCACCATGTCCTCCAACTTCCTTGGCAAGGGCTTCAAGTTCCGGTGTCAGGATGGGGTTGCGGTATTTCTCCTGGAATTCGGCCATCTCTTCTGGAGAGAGTCTCTTCTCCGTGTTGAAGTCCTCTATGCTTGGAGTCTCCTTGAACTGGTCTCCACGAAGGAAAATCTGCTGGACAGGATACTTTCCGGCGTAACCTTCGGTGCCGACAAGCTGGTACATCCTACTGTAAGGCCTTGGGGTCATAACATCATGCTCAATGAGGATAGTCTTTCCGTTCTCGGTGCTGATCATGGTGCTTGTCTCATCTCCGTTCTGGAAGTTTTCGCTCTTCCTTCCATGTCGCTTCTCAACATTCCTTGGACCATTCACTGCCTTGGTCTCCATAGCTACGAGGGTCTTGAAACGGTCACCCCTGTGGATGTTGAGTACCTGGGCTACAGGACCCAGGCCATGGGTAGCATAGACGTCTCCCTTGTGCTTCTCGTTAAAATCAAGCCTCCAGTTGTTCCAGTACTCATCCCAGAAAGGATCCAGGTTGTGAAGGTATGAGCCCTCGACATGCAGTATCTCACCGAACAGTCCTGCCTGAGCCATTGACAGGCAAGAAAGCTCGAAGAAATCGTAGCAGCAGTTCTCCAGCATCATAAAATGCTTCCTGGTCTTCTCGGACATGTTGATTACAGACCAGATCTCGTCCAGTGTAGTTGCGGAAGGTACCTCGCAGGCTACATTCTTACCGTGCTCCATCGCATAGAGTGCCACGGGAACATGATGTACCCAGTCCGTGCAGATGTAGACAAGGTCGATGTCGTCCCTCTCGCAGAGCTGCTTGTAGGCCTCAGTGTCTCCTGAGTATTCTGCTGCCCTTGGCAAGCCTCTCTCTTCCAGGGTTCTCTGGGAACGTTCCACATTCTCGGGCAGGACATCGCACAGGGCGACTATCTTGACACCTGGAATGTAAGTGAAGCGTGGTACTGCCCCCGATCCTCTCATACCGAGACCGACGAAACCGACTCTGACGGTGTCCATCGCTGGGACGGTAAGTCCGATAACGTTTTCCTGACCGGCAGGCCGGGCAGGAACCTTAACCTTTATTGGGCCTGCAGTCTTATTTGAAGAGCAAGACACATCGGCCACAGCGATCAATGCAATAAACAGATGCTTTATTTTCATGATTATACCAGTTAGTAGTTTTATATTTCCCAAATAATTAATGTCGGTCGTAGATAGTGTCCATGAAGAGTCCGAATCCATTGAGTACGGGCGGTGCATAGGCTTTGACGGTCACCCGGACCTTGTCCGTGGTCACCTTTTCTGTAAGGACGATTCTCTTGTAGCCGATAGTGGTTTCCTCCGCGACCGGATTCCAGGTTCCGTCAGGCGAGGCGACTTCGACAGTGAAGGACTGCACCCTTTGTCCCAATGGAATATATTCCTGGAGAAGGACCCTGTTGAAGGTCTTCTTCCCATTCAGGGTGAAGGTAAGGGTTGCCTCATAGGTCCCGTCAGGCGCAGCCCAATAGGAATCGTAGTTGCCGTCCAGGATGTTGCGGGCTCCGAACCCACGTCCCCTTGTTGAAGAAGCGGTAACCTTGGCTCCATCGGCAAGGTCTTCCTTGAATATCTCGTCCAGGGCTCCCTTGAATTCGATCATCCTCGCGGAATCTACAGGATGAAGGCAACCGGTGGTGTCTGGTGGGACATTCAGGAGGAGCAGGGAATTACGGCCGACACTGGTGTAGTAGATACCAAGGAGGTCATTGACCGATTTCACCCTTTCATTCTCACTCTCTCTCCAGAACCAGCCCGGGCGGATTGAGACATCCGTCTCGGCGGGAATCCAGAAGTTCCCGTGAACGTTTCCGGAATTGAGGGTGTCGGTAGGGGGAGATCCTGCTCCGGGAGTGAATCCTTCAGTATTGAGCGTGCTCCAGTTAGTCCTTCCTGCAACTCCCCTTTCGTTTCCGACCCAGCGGCATCCGGGTCCGACATCGCTGAACATTATGGCCATAGGATGGAGGTCCAGGACTGTCTTGTGGAACAGGGGCCAGTCATAGACTTGTTTCTTTCCGTTGGGGCCCTCCCCGTTCGCTCCGTCAAACCATTGCTCGAAGACATCTCCGTATTTCCCACCGTGGACATCTTGAAGGGTCTTCACATAAACGTCATTATATTCAGGAGTGCCATAGTGCGGATCGTTCCTGTCCCACGGAGAAATATAGACCCCGAATTTCAAACCCTGCTTCCGACATGCTTCCGAGAGTTCCTTGAGCACGTCTCCCTTGCCGTCTTTCCATGGACTTGCAGCTACTGTGTGGGTGCTCATGGGGTTGGGCCACAGGCAAAAACCATCGTGGTGCTTGCCGGTGATGATTATTCCCTTGAATCCTGCAGCCTTTGCAGTCGATGCCCATTGGTTGCAGTCCAACGCTGTGGGATTGAATATGTCCTCGGCTTCAGTGCCCAGACCCCATTCCCTTCCTGTGAAGGTGTTGGGCCCGAAGTGGACGAACATGTTCATCTCCATCTTCTGCCACTCCACCTGTTGGGGAGTTGGGATGGCACCATAAGGTTCCGGAGCTGACGCTTCCTTGCAGGAATAAAGCGCGGCGGCGATGATTGCCAAAGTGAGGAGGATGGTCCTGGAGTTCATATATTCATGTATTATAGGAAAATCAGGGATGAGGTTTTCTCGGGATTGAATATGGTTCTGGCAGCTTCCTGAAGCTTTTCAGCGGAAACGGCTTCTATCGCTGCACGGTTTTGGGCATCTGAAGAGACTGTCCCGAATGAAATCAGGCTCTTCCCCATTGAAAGACATTGAGTCTCTCCATTGTCAGAACTGATTGCAAGCTGTCCGAGTAGTTGTTTTTTTGCAGCCTTTAGGGCAGCATCCGAAAGCCGTTCGTCCTGCATCTTCCGGATTACCTTGTCCACTCCCTTCAGGCATTTGTCCAGGTTACCCCTGTCGCAGCCAAGGGAGATTGCCATCACTCCGGTCTCGGAATACTGGGTGTAGGAGGTCTCCGCGCCATAGACCCAGCCGTTCTTTTCACGGAGGAGGTCGTTCAGCCTGGAGTTGGATGCGGGTCCTCCGATTATGTTCCCAAGAAGGATTGCAGAAAAACGGGTTTCCTTGTCGTAGAGGGATGGTGCCAAGGCACCGATCACTGCATTGACCTCGTGGTTCTTTTTCTCCACAGTCCTGTGGAATGCCCCTCTTGTTTCAGGGGTTTTCAATACCCTGTCTTCGGGAATGACGGAGGAAGGAGCGAAGACCTTGCCGACCAGCTTGAGGATAGCATTTTCCATCCGCTTCTCATCCACGTCAGCTACGATGGCCAAGGCCATGTTTCCGGGGGTGAAACGCTCCCTGATGAACTTCCGGAGTTCTTCTCCGGTAATCTTCTTTACACTGGCAGTTGTCCCGAGGATAGGCCTGCCGAGGGGATGTCCTGAAAGAAGGGCTTCCTCGAATTTGTCGTAAACATCATCGGCAGGGGAATCCTTGTAGGAGTTGATCTCGTCTATGACGACCCCCTTTTCGACTTCGATTTCCTCTTCCGGGAAGGTAGGGCAGGTGGCGAGTTCCAGAAGTAGGGATGCCGCCTTGCCCAGGTCTTCTTTCAACACTGTGGCATGGATGACAATCTCCTCCTTTGTGGTAAAGGCGTTGAGATCACCGCCCAGGCGGTCCAGATAACTGTTGATGACACGCGAACTTTTGCGTGCCGTGCCTTTGAATAATGTATGTTCCGTGAAATGGGCAATCCCGCTGTGAAAGTCTCCTTCATCGCGGGTCCCGCACTTTATGGTGAGCGAACAATATCCGACAGCATTGCCGCTCCTTTTGACAGCGTATTGCAGCCCGCAGGCTGCCTTGCCGATGAGCATTATTTCCTTATCTGATTAATGGTCCTGAGGTCGCCGGCGAGGAAACCGCGTCCGCTCCTTGCCGAGATCCGGTGCTTCTTGTACCAGTAAAGCTTGTGGTTGTCGGCTCCGATGAGGAGCTTGTAACAGACGGAGCCGTTGACAGGTTCGGTAGGAGCTACCACATAGCTGACGACGGCATTGTAAGTCCCTTGTGTGAAAACCTCGTCCACATCGTCTTCATCCTCTTTCACAATGATATCCTGGTCCAGGGACTCAATCGTCTTGTCATCCACCTGTGGGGCAAAATCATCCTTGCTGAAATAGATCTGCCTGATGGCAAGTTTCTTCGTATCCTCGGCACTCAGGGTGGAATAGGCCTTGACCTCGGAGCTGGTAAGGTTCTGCGCATGGTCCTGGATTATTGTCAGGAAGGCGGGAAGCAGGACGAATTCCCTGCCTGAAGGCTCGCTTGCCGAACGGAGGGGGAAGGATACTACTTCCAACATGTCATCGATGGATTTGGAAGCATCTTCGCCGCCCTTGACAAGGGTCAGGAAATCAATTCCAGGTTCCGATTCCTTACGCTGCTGGCCTTTTGCTACCAGCAGGAAATAGAACTTGTCGCTGGTCTTTATCTTTTCAAACTCTTCAACGGAGCAGAATTCGTAGGGAGACATCGTCCAGGTAGCGGCAACGCTCTCCTTGATAGCCTCGTTCAACATCTCATCACCGTTGAGTACTACCTTGGTGGTCTTTGCCGTAATGTCCTTCAGCTTCTCTTTCCTGGTGTAGATCTGTGCCTGGCCGAACATCTCCGAAGGGAGCAGGACTCCGGCCAGAAGGCATATTATAAGTGCAAGTCTCTTTTTCATAGTGATTCCTTATTAAGTTGTGCAAGATACTCCGCCCTTGCCCTTTCGACGGAGACGGACTTCTTGAGAACGAATCCTGAGCCAAGGTACTTGGTGCGCACATCTTCATCAGCAGCCAGGGCTTCAGGTGTACCTTGCTGTAGGATGGTTCCTTCGTATAGCAAGTATGCCCTGTCGGTGATGGCCAGGGTTTCACCTACATTGTGGTCTGTGATGATGACTCCGATGTCCTTGTACTTTAGCTTGGCGATGATGAACTGGATGTCCTCCACTGCAATCGGGTCAACTCCGGCGAACGGTTCGTCAAGAAGGATAAACTTGGGGTCGATGGCAAGGGCACGCGCTATCTCACAGCGCCTCCTCTCACCTCCTGACAACTGGATTCCGAGGCTCTTGCGGACCTTGGAGAGGTTGAACTCGTCGATAAGGCTCTCGAGACGCTCCTTCCTCTCCTCCTTCGTCATGTCGGACATCTCCATAACTGACATGATGTTGTCCTCGACAGACATCTTGCGGAACACGGAGGCTTCCTGAGGGAGGTATCCGATACCTTTCTGGGCCCTCTTGTACATGGGCAGTTCGGTGATGTCCTCGTCATCCAGGAATACCCTTCCTCCATTTGGAACAATCTGTCCGGTGATCATGTAGAAACTGGTGGTCTTTCCCGCTCCGTTAGGACCGAGGAAACCGACAATCTCTCCCTGGACGATTTCCATGGAGACTCCTTTTACGACAGTCCTGATACCGTATTTCTTGACTAGATTTTCGCAGCGAAGCTTCATCTTTGGTCTTCTGTTAATTCAACTTTACTTGGTCTCGAGTCCGAAATCCTTGATAAGGTTCTGGATCTCGCCGTTCTTTCCCATGAGGGCGGTTGCCTTCTCCTGGTCTGTGTAGGGTTGTTTCTCTTTTTCTTCCATCGGAATGACACCTACTTCAAGGCGAAGTTTGGAGGACCCTACCTTTTTCTGCAAATTTCCTTCCAAGGACCTCAGCCTGTTGTCCTGGATCCATTTCTGCTGGGCTGTGTTGACGACCTTGAAGGTTAGAACCTTTATTCCGTCAGCTGTCTCGACCTCAGCGGTGGCGTTTTTCAGGGTGTTGGCCAGACGTGTCTGCTGCATGGCCTCGAATTCCTCCGGTATAGCCGCCCATGCCTTGAGGATGATGTCATCCTCCGGCAGTTCGTCAGAGACGGCCTGTACAACCGTTTCCTCGTGCTTCTTGTTCTCTTCTTCGAGGATGGCGTTGAGGGACAGGGCAGAGCCGCTCTTGGCTGACCGGCGCCGCTCCCTCGGGGTGGATTTCTCGCTTCGCTCAATCCCACTGTCCACCTTTGGCAGGCCGGAATCTACCCTTACTTCACTCGCGGCAGTTCGCTGGTTTGACGCGGTCCCAGGGTTTGTTGATGGAACAGGTGTAGCAGCGGGAGCCTTGAGGAGGAAGCTGAGCTTCATGAGGGCGAATTCGATGTGAAGCCTGGGATTGACTGCCATCTTGTACCCGGCCTCGCAGGTTGTAGTGATGCCTAGTGCGTCATACAGGAATTTCAGGGGGCAACGGCTTGCCTGATCGATATACCTCTTCTTCAGTGATTCAGGAAGTTCGAGAAGTGAGTCAAGACCCCCGTTCTTGGTGACCATGAGGTCCCTGAAATGTGAGCTCAGGGCGGCACAGAAATGGAGGGCATTGAACCCCTTTGAGAGAACCTCGTCAAAGGTCAGAAGGGCCTTACCGTAATCTCCCTCGAGGAAGTTGTCCACCAGACTGAATGAATAATCATAATCCAGGACATTGAGGTTACGGATCACATCGGCGTATTTGACATCGGTCCCGCAGAAAGCCACGGTCTGGTCGAAGATGGTGAGGGCATCACGCATGGCCCCGTCAGCCTTCTGGGCAATCACATGGAGGGATTCGTCATCGATCTTGACATTCTCCTTCGCGGCAATGGTCTTCAGGTTCCGGACTATGTCGGGGATGGAAATCCTGTTGAAGTCATAGGTCTGGCATCTGGACAGGATGGTTGGCAGTATCTTGTGTTTCTCAGTAGTTGCCAGGATGAATATCGCATGTGCCGGAGGTTCCTCCAGGGTCTTCAGGAAGGCGTTGAATGCGGCGGTGGACAGCATGTGGACCTCATCTATGATGTAAACGCTGTATTTACCGACCTGTGGAGGGATCTGAACCTGGTCCATCAGGTTCTTTATGTCATCCACACCATTGTTGGAGGCAGCGTCCAGTTCATGGATGCAGTATGACCGTCCTTCCTGGAAGGAAATGCAGGACTCGCATTTTCCGCAGGGCTCCATTTCCGGGGAAGGATTGGCGCAGTTTATGGCCTTGGCAAATATCCTAGCAGTAGTGGTTTTGCCAACTCCCCGTGGTCCGCAGAAAAGGTATGCATGAGCGAGCTTGCCCCTGATGATGGAATTCTTCAGGGTCTGGGCTATGTTATCCTGCCCGATAAGGGTCTCGAATGAGTCCGGCCGGTATTTCCTTGCCGATACGATATAGTCTGCCATAACATACAAATTTAACAATTATTCACGTAAAGCAAAACGGACAGCCCGAAGACTGTCCGTTTGTTTTTACCGTAAATAGCTCGAGCAGCTAGACCCTCTGGCCGTAGCTACGGTCGGAAGTGTTGACGGTGATCTTTTCGCCCTGATTGATGAAAAGAGGGACCATCACCTTTGCGCCGGTCTCGAGGGTAACCTCCTTGAGTGCGCTGGTAGAGGCTGTGTTGCCCTTGACGGCGGGCTCGGCATAAGTGACCTCAAGCTCGACATAGGTAGGGAGCTCACAGGTCAAGCACCTCTCCTCAGGCTCCAGCACGAACATCATCTCCACGTGCTGGCCTTCCTTCATAAGGTCTGAATTCTCGACCACGTCGTGAGGAAGGTGGATCTGCTCGTAAGTTTCCTCGTGCATGAAGTTGAATCCGTCCTCATCTGAATAGAGGAACTGATAGGGACGCCTCTCAACGGTGATGACGTCGATCTTCATACCGGCAGTGAAGGTGTTCTCAAGGATCCTTCCGTTCTCAAGGTTGCGAAGCTTTGTCTTGACGAAAGCAGGGCCCTTGCCCGGTTTGACATGCTGGAAATAGACTACCTGGCAGGGTTTGCCATTGTAGCTGATGAACAGTCCGTTCTTGAAATCTGCAGTTGTTGCCATATACTGAATGAATTAAAAATCTGAATATCAATCATGCAAATTTAATTATTTGCCACTTTTCTTCCAAATATACTTTAGCGGATGGCTTCAGCGACCTGATCCAGGAGCCAGCGTGGAGTTGAGGTGGCACCACATACGCCAACCCTGTCATCAGGACCGAACCATGACGGATCGATTTCTTGGACGGAGGAAATATGATAGGTGCGTGGGTTCCTTGAACGGCAGAGGTCGCAAAGGACTTTGCCATTTGAACTCGAAACTCCGGAAACGAAGACAATAACGTCATGGTTTTCCGAGAACGAAGCCAGTTCCTCGTGTCGGGAGGCGACTTGGGAACAAATGGTGTTGTGGATGGTAAGACCTGCCCTGGCCCTTTCTGAGAGGACCTTGCAAATTTCTGAATACTCAGTAGGACTCTTCGTGGTCTGGGAGAATATCTCCAGTGGCCGGTCAGTTCGGATTGCGCCATTTTCAAGAGCTTCCAGGAGCATTTCCATGTTCTCTATCACCACGGCATCTCCACCTACCTGTCCTAGAAGTCCCAGAACCTCTGCATGACCGACTTTTCCGAATATGATAATTTGCCTTACTCGTTCATGAGCTTCCCGGATACTCTTCTGAAGCCTCAACACTACAGGGCAGGTGCAGTCGATCACATTTATTCCTGCCTTGCGGGCAAGTTCATAAGTCTCAGGCGGTTCTCCATGGGCGCGGATCAGGAGGGTTTCTTCAGAGGGGTTGGGAATATTCACAATGTCCACATGGCCGACAGTGACCAGTCCCTTGGCTCCCAGCCGGGCCAGTTCGGCCTCATTGTGGACTATTGCACCGAGTGAATACAGTTTCTTTCCGGGATTGGTGTCCAGGAACTGTTCGGCCCGGCCGATAGCCCTGATGACCCCGCCGCAGAAGCCGGAATGCTTCTCTATCTCAACAGTGAGGGCCATTATTCGAGGATCCCGAACTTGCCCTGGCAAAGGCCCTGGAACCAGACCGTCTCTTCATGGAGGGTCATGTCAGAATTGTCCAGGACGTAGGCATCAGCAGCGCGCGAAAGGGGAGATGTCTCGCGATGGGAATCAATATAATCCCTTTCTAGGAGGTTCTTCATAACTTCCTCCATCACAGGCTCCTGCCCCTTCATCTTTATTTCGTCGAAGCGCCTCTGGGCCCTGACTTCA
>JAEEGJ010022421.1_pt1 | contig 13412 bp, 15 predicted proteins | sample 8958761 | NCBI WGS metagenome assembly JAEEGJ01 (sample SAMN16246546, study PRJNA631951) | gut metagenome | biome: gut microbiome; feature: rumen; material: RS-attached | host: Bos | place: Iran: Karaj | collected 2018-10
GCACGCCAGGAGTAGACAAGGAAAAAGTGGCCGGTGGCAAGTTTTTCCGCAGTCTGTCCCTCCCCAAAAATAGGAGCCGAAGGCGAACGATTTTTGGATTGGCGTGGCAAAAGCTACGCTTTTGGCACGCCAGGAGGGACTCGAACCCCCGACCTACTGCTTAGAAGGCAGTTGCTCTATCCAGCTGAGCTACTGGCGCGTATGGAGCGAGTGATGGGAATCGAACCCACGCCCACAGCTTGGAAGGCTGTTGTACTAGCCGTTATACTACACCCGCAGCTTCCCTGAACACAATCAGCCTGTAAATACTACCATAGCTTTTTCAAATTGTCAAGGTTTTTTATTGATTTTTTCCGAAATCCCTTCCCGCTTTCCGCCGTAGACGGTCGAGCCGATGGCGGCGGTCAGCGGGACGGCAAGGATCACGCCGATGGAGGACGAGATGGCGGAGATCAGCTCCACCGACAGATAGCGCGACGAGGTCAGGGACAGACTGCTCGCGCCCTGGGACCAGAGCCGGATGACCAGGACCAGAGAGCTGCCCACGAAAGCCAGGATCAGCGTGTTCGTCATGGTGCCGACCATATCGCGGCCGATGTGCATGGCGGAGCGGAGGAGGTCCCGGCGGCCAAGCTCCGGGTTCACGGTCTTCAGCTCCCCGATGGCAGAGGAGAGGCTCATGGCGACGTCCATGACCGCGCCGAGGGCGGAGATGATGACGCCGGCGGTCAGCAGGCCCTCCAGATGGAGGTCGAAGCCGCGCTGCTGGAGGTTGGCGAGGTCTGCAAAATCGGTGCCTGCGTCATAGAGGGCGTAGCTGTCGATCCGAAGCAGGGCCTGGGCCAGAAGGGAGAAGCCGGCGGCAAGGCCCATTCCTGCCACGGTGCCCAGGACGGCGCAGAGGGTCTTTTTCCCGGTACCGCTCAGGATCACGAAGCTGAGCACCGTGACCAGGACGCAGAGGCCGAAGGCCAGCGGCACGGGGCGGGCGCCCTTCATCCACATGGGGCAGAAGACCCAGATCAGGGCGACGACCGTCAGGATCAGGCCGAGCAGAGACTTCAGACCGGTCCGCCCGCCGACCAGAAGGACGACCAGAACGAACAGACCCAGGACGCCCCAGACCATCGGGGTGCGGTCATAGTTTTTCATGCTGAGCTCGAGCGCGCCGGTGGTCAGATTCTCGGTCTGGAGGACCGAGATCTCGTCTCCGATGCGGACCTTCTCGCTGGTATAGACGCCGACGAAGTGGTCGTTGGACAGGGGCAGGGTCTCGCCCTTGCGGGTGCCGGTCTTCATGCGGACGAGGAGGGTCTGCTGACCGGATTCGCGGTGGTCCGGATTTCTCGGGTTCGGGGAGACGGTATCGCGGGAGATATTCACGACCTCGGCCCGCTCCACGCTGACGCGGACCGTGCCCTCCGCAGACCGGTATTCGCCCTCCTCGCGGCCGCCCTCATAGTAGGGAACGCCCCGGTTGGCGGTGATCAGCAGAGCAGCCAGCGCGCCCAGGCAGACCGCCAGAATGCAGATCGCAAGCCAGCTCCGGCGGAGAAAGCCGCGCAGTCCGCCGGGGCGGGCAGCTTCCGCGGGGGCGGTCGGCAGGGGCTTGGAGGGTTTCTGTTTCATGGCGCAGTCTCCTGATTCTGTGAATTTTGCTCCGGCGGGAGCCAGCAGGCGGTGAGACGCCCGGCTTCGTCAACGGTATAGGCGGTCTTTCCGTCGGTGGTCAGGCCGTAGACGACGATCGCCCTTGGCTTGACGCCGCAGCGCTCGGACAGGCCCCGGCGCAGGGCGGCCAGATGCTCGGTCTGGGCCAGGGCGTCGGCGGTGAAGTCGAGCTCGGCCCCGTATTTCTCCATCTGCTCGAAGGTGAAGCGCTGGGGGCAGTCCAGCTCCAAAAGGCCGGTCTGCGGGTCCCAGGCGCGGAGGGAATAGAAATCCCAGTGTTCGGCCAGATAGGTCTGCACGTCGTCGGTTTGGACGGGGCGAACCGCGCCGGTCAGCCGGGAGATCAGAAACCAGATCCCGCCGCCGACCAGCAGGACGCCGACCAGGGCGACCGCCGAGAGAACGATCATCGTTTTTTTCATAGCTTTTTCGGTTCCTCTGTGGTATCATAGAGCCGTTCCCGGTGCGGGGACGGAAAGGACGGTCGATCATCATGCTCGACGCAAAACTCATCTGGACCATCGTGCTTGCCCTGAACGGACTGACGCTTCTGGTTTTCGGTCTGGACAAGCTGTTTGCCCGCGGCAAGCGCAGCCGCGTGCCGGAGGCCGTGCTGCTGCTGCTCTGCGTCCTCGGCGGAAGCGCGGGCGGCCTGGTCGGTATGAGCCTGTTCCGCCACAAGGTGAATTACGGACGGCATCCCGGCTTCGTGCTGGGCGTGCCCCTGATCTTCTGGGCGCAGACCGTCTTCGGCGCGATCGCCGCCTGGAAATGGGGATGAATCAGGGGGGCCAGGGATCAGGGATCAGGGATCAGGGATCAGGGAATAGGGACTAATTCCTATTGCCTATTGCCTGCTGCCGATTGCCTAATCCCGATTGCCTCTCCTGCCGGGCAGTCACTATAACGCAGGGAGGAAGACGGTGAAGGCGATGCGGCGGTCGGCGGGGTATTCCGCCTCGAGGCGGCCGCGGTGCCGGACCGTGATGACCTGGGCGGCGGAGAGGCCGATGCCGAAGCCGCCGCTTTTTTGCGTCCGGGCGCTGTCAGCCCGGTAGAAGCGGTCAAACAGCCGCTCCGGGGGACAGTCGGGCAGGGACTCGCAGTCGTTCTCCATGCGCAGGCGGAGCATCTTATCCGCCCGCGTCAGGCGCAGGGTGACGGCGCTGCCCTCCGCGGCATACTTGACCGCGTTGTCAAAGAGGATCGAAAGCAGGGTGGAGAGCTGGTCCCGGCTGCCGCGCAGACGCAGATCCGGTTCGATCTCCGCGTCCAGGGTGATCCCGCGCAGGGCCATCGGCTCCTGAAAGGTCTGGGCCGTCTGCTGCGTGAGGGCGGAAAAATCCAGCTCGGAAAGACTGCCCGCCTGGGGGACCTCCTCGGCCCGGGCCAGGGTGAGCAGGTTCCGCGTCAGCTCGCTCAGGCGCGTGACCTGGGCGGAGATGTTGCGGGACCATTTATTCTGCCCGCTGATCATCTCCATCGCCTCGGTGTTGGCCCGGATGATGGCGATCGGCGTTTTCAGCTCGTGACCGGCGTCGGTGATGAACTGACGCTGGCGGTCCATATTTTCGGCGATCGGGGCGATCGCCTTTTTTGTCAGGAAAATGACCAGCAGGAGCATCAGCCCCCAGCCGACCAGAGCGGCCAGACCGGACAGGGCGGCAACGCGCAGGACGGCGGCGGTCCGGTTGGAATTCTCCAAAAAGACCCAGACGGTCTCACCGGTCTTTGCCGTGGCGGAGGCGTAGCGGAAGTCGCCGATCGCGCCGGTCTGCTCCCCGGCGGCCAGGGCCTTCTCGCCGTAGGACACGGCGGTCTCGGCGCTGACGCTGGAGATGCGGGAGACGTCGGTCTCGACCACCGCGCCGTCCAGGGTCCGGACGGTGAAATAGACCGCGGCCCGCCAGTCGTCCTCGGTCAGCGGCTTGGAGAGGAAGCCCTTCCGCTCCCCTTCCTGCTGACCGTTTTCGGGCGGCTCACTGAGCTCCCAATCCGGCGGACCGTTCTGTCCGTCGGGGCGGTCCGGGCGTCTGCCGTTGGTTTCCATGTCGGTCAGCATTTCCAGAACCAGCTTCGTCTCCGAGCGGGCGGACCAGGCGTTGACCAGGTTCAGCGCGCCGAAGATCAGGATCAGCAGGATCGTAACCGCGATCATTGCGGTTCGGATGAACCGCTTCTTCAACGCCCGTATCATGGGACCTCCGTCAGCGTATAGCCGATGTTCCGCTTGGCCTGGATGGCGACGTTGGCCCCGAGGGCGGTCAGCTTCTTGCGGAGGTACGAGATATAGACCCATACCACGCCGATCTCGGTATCGGTGTCGTAGCCCCAGACCTTGACCAGAATATCCTCGGTGGACAGGTAGATGCCCCGGTTGAGCAGAAAGAGCTCCATGAGCTGAAATTCGAGCTTGGGCAGGATCATCCGGTTATCCCCGACGGACAGGGTGTAGCTCTGGCGGTCGAGGCTCAGGTTTCCGAGGGTGAGAACGTCCGGGGTGAACTCCGCCCGGCGGCGGAGCATGGCCCGGATGCGGGCGAGGAGCTCGCCCATCGCAAAGGGCTTGGGGAGGTAGTCGTCCGCGCCGAGGTCCAGACCGGCGATCCGGTCCTCGATCTCGGATTTGGCGGTCAGAAGCAGGATCGGGGTCTTGCTGCCCGCGGCGCGAAGGCGCTCCAGAACCTCCAGCCCGCTGAGCTTGGGCATCATGACGTCGAGAATGATGCCGTCATAGTGCCCGCTCCGGGCATAGTCCAGGGCGTCCATGCCGTCGTAGACCGCGTCCACGCTGAACTTGTTGTATTCGAGAACGTCCACGACCGCCTCGGAGAGGCTTTTTTCATCCTCCGCGTATAAGAGCTTCATGGCTGTAACTCCTTCTCATTCAGGTATCGCCGTTATGCAGAGCATAACGGCGATTGCTGTACAGACGGCGGAACGGGTCCCGGGCTACAGGCTCCCGGTCGCGTCCGTCGTCTCGGATTTCGGGGGCGTTTCAGGCTCCGGCTCCGGCTCCTCCAGCGGCTGGGGGGCGAGGGCGGGGAGGTTTTCGCCGTTGACAAAGCGGCAGTAGACGGCCTGATGGGTCAGCTTGTTCAGACGCACCTGGTAGCGCACGCCGTTTTCCTCGAGGTCATAGCAGAGCCAGTCCTCGACCTGGAAGGCGGTCAGATCCATGGCGCGGAAGCGGGCCGCCTCGCGGCCGTACTCGGACACGCGGAAGGTAACCGTGACGAGCTCCGCCTCCGATTCGCCGTCGGAATAGTGCTCATAGGCGGTCACGCCCTTCGCCTTCTCCGGGGAGATGAGAAGCTGATTCCGCACGCGGAAGTTTTCCGGGTCCGATTCGGCGCGGAAATCCTCCACGGATTCGGTGTAGGAATAGCACATCGGCTTCGTTCCACCGAGGAAGCAGAACCGGCAGACCGCGCACAGGGCGGCAAAGGCCAGCAGCGGAAGGAGCAGCCGGTACAGCGGCGCGCGCAGGTTGAACAGGAGATAGACCGCGGCGAGCAGGGCGAAGGCCAGACTCAGCAGAGCCCCGCCGAGGAGGATCGCAGACGACAGGCGCAGCCTTCCGGGATTCAGATGCAGATGCGGGATCTCCCGCAGGGGTCCGGCGGTCCAGAAGACCAGAAAGACCAATCCCGCGATCAGCAGCAGCGGAAGCAGGATCGCCTGCAGGATCGTCAGCGCCTTCTTCATGGGGCTTTCTCCTTTCCGGGGCGGTTTCTATGCGATCAGTTGACGCTGCCGCGGGTCTCCAGCAGCTTCTGCTTGAGCTCGCCCTCGATGCGGCGCAGCTCCTGCTCGGCGGCGGCGCGCTTCTGGCGGCCGTCGGCCTGGACCTGAAGGACCTCGTCCAGGGTGTTGATAAGGTGCTGGTTGGTCTGCTGCAGGGTTTCGATGTCCACGATGCCGCGCTCGGCCTCCTTGGCGGTCTCGACGGTGGCGGTGTGCAGGGTCTCGGCGTTCTTTTTCAGCATGGCGTTTGTGATCTCCGTAACGGCGTGCTGGGCCTGAAGGGCCTCCTGGCTGTGGGAAAGGCCGAGGGTCAGCACCATCTGATTCTTCCACAGGGGGATCGTGTTGACCAGAGAGGACTGGATCTTCTCGGTCATCAGGGTGTCGTTGTTCTGGAGCAGGCGGATCTGTGGGCCCATCTGGATGGAGATCATCCGGGTCAGCTCCAGATCGTGCAGCTTGCGCTCGAAGCGCAGGCACATCTCGTCAAAGTCCTTGGCGCGCTGGGCGTCCTCGGCCAGACCGGTCTGCTGCGCCTTCTCGCGCAGCTCGATCAGGGTGGTGGTGCGCTCCTGCGCCAGCTTTTCCTTGCCGGCGAGGATATACATCGTGAGCTGCTTGTAGTAATCGAGGTTCTTGTCGTACATCTGATCGAGGATGACGACGTCCTTCATCAGCGTGCGCTGGTGCTCCTCGAGCTCATGGGAGATCTTGTCCACGTTGGCGTTGGCCTTGTCGTAGCGGGCGCGCAGGGTCTCGATCTTGTTGCCGGCCTTCTTGAACAGGCCCAGGAAGCCCTTCTTGTCGTCTTCGTCGTTGAAGCCCTTGAGCTCCACGACGAGGGAGGTGATCATATTGCCCACGGCGCCGAGATCCTTCGTGCGGACGGAATCCAGGGCGGCGTCGGAGAAGTCGGCAATGTTCTTCTGCGCCCCGGCGCCGTATTCGGTGGAGAGGTTCGGGTTCGTGATGTCGATCTTCTGGGCAAACTCGTGGACGATCTTCTGCTCCTCCGCCGTGAGGATGCTGTAGTCGGGTCCGGCCTCGGGAACGGGCTTTTCCTCGGGCTTGGTCAGCTCCAGGGTCGGGACCGGCTCAAAGGTCGGGACGGCGGCAGGCTCGGCAGTGATCGTTTCCGCGGTCTGCTTTGCCGCCTCGGCGGCGGTTTCAAATTTCATTTCGGGGATCGGGTCCATACGGAAAGCCTCCTTTTCGGTCTTGGTATGATTCTACGCTTCTATTTTATCCCAAAACGGTGCGCAAGTCAAGAATTGTAAAGTTGACTTCATGAAAAATATTGGATATAATGTCCGTATGAATCTCAAACGGAGGTAACTTCTCATGATCAAGGTCGCGCCGTCCATTCTCTCCGCCGATTTCGTCAATCTGGAGCGGGATATCCGCGCCCTCGGTCCCGCCGGAGCGGACTACGTTCACGTAGACGTCATGGACGGGCTGTTTGTTCCCAATCTCACGATCGGGCTGCCGGTGGTGAAGGCCATTTCCCGCATCAGCCCGCTGCCGCTGGACGTGCATCTGATGATCGACCGCCCCCTGCGCTACGCAGAGCGCTTCTGCGAGGCCGGAGCCGACGTTCTGACCCTCCACGTGGAGGCGGATACGCCTGAGCATACCCGCGAGGCGCTGGAAACCATCCGCGCCTGCGGCAAAAAGGCGGGTCTGAGCCTGAAGCCCGGCACGCCTGCCGAGGCCGCCCTGCCCTATCTGGAGCTCTGCGACCTGATCCTGGTCATGACCGTGGAGCCCGGCTTCGGCGGGCAGAAATTCATGGCCGACATGATGCCGAAGCTCAAAACCCTCCGCCGCTGGCTGGACGGGAAGAACCCCGGCTGCGAGCTGGAGGTGGACGGCGGCGTGAACGCCGAGACCGCAAGGATCTGCCGCGAGAACGGGGCAAACGTCCTGGTCGCGGGCAGCGCCTGGTTCAAGGCCCCCGACCCCGCGGCCTTTGCCGCCGCGGTCAAGGCCTGATGGACGGACTGCTTCTCTATTATGACCGCGCCGTCGCGGTCTGCGACAAGCCCGTGGGCGTCCTCTCCGAGCCGGGGAGCGCCCGGAATCTGCCCGACCTGGCTGCCGCCGCCCTCGCAGAGCGCGGGGAGGCAGGCGAGCTGCGCACCGTTCACCGGCTGGACAAGGCCGTGGGCGGGCTCTGCGTTCTGGCCAGAACCGGCGAGGCGGCGGGGAAGCTGATCGCCCAGATCGCGGACCGCTCCGCGCAAAAGGAATACTTCGCCGTCCTCCGGGGCAGACCGGAGGCCGACGCGGCGGAGCTGGAGGACCTGCTCTTTCACGACAGCCGCGTGAACAAGACCTACGTGGTCCGGCGGCCCCGGAAGGGCGTCCGGGCGGCAAAGCTCTCCTACCGCGTTTTGGACAGCACCGAACGGGACGGTCAAGCCCTGACCCTGGTTCGGGTCCGTCTGCACACGGGCCGGACCCACCAGATCCGCGCCCAGTTTTCCGCGCGCGGCCTGCCGCTTTTGGGCGACGTCCGCTACGGCAGCCGGGACCCTCGGTGCGAGGTCTCCCTGCGCGCCTGCTATCTCCGCTTTCTGCATCCCGAAACCGGGAAGCCGATGGAATTCTTCCTTCCGCCGCCGCGGGAATACCCGTGGGATCTGTTTGACGCGGCGGTCTACGAACCATAACAGGAGGATCACAACATGGAACAGCTTTATGAAGCCATTGCCGGTCTGGTCGCCTGCGCCGGGCGCAGCGGACTGATCGCCGACGACGACCGCATCTTTGCGATCAACGCCCTGCTGGAGCGTCTGCGCGTGGACGAATGGATCGAGCCGGAGACCGTGGCCGAGCGGCCCCTGCACGAGCATCTGGACGTTCTGACCGACTATGCGGTCAAAAACGGGCTTTGTGAAAACGAGGTCGTCTTCCGTGACCTCTTTGACACCGGACTGATGAGCTGTCTGACCCCCCGGCCCTCCGAGGTCCGGCGCAGCTTCCGCGAGCGCTATGAACAGAGCCCGCAGGCCGCAACCGACTGGTACTACGGCTTCGCACGGGCCACGAACTACATCCGCACGGACCGGATCGCAAAGAATCTGGTCTGGAAGGCCGCCACGGAGTACGGCGATCTGGACATCACGGTCAACCTCTCCAAGCCCGAGAAGGCCACGACCTCTCTGGCCGCCTTCAAGGCCGCGAAGAAATCCGGCTACCCCCTCTGCCTGCTCTGCAAGGAGAACGAGGGCTACGCCGGACGCTTTGACCATCCCGCCCGCCAGAATCACCGCCCGATCCCCATCGTTCTGGACGGGGAGGACTGGTTCGTGCAGTATTCGCCCTACGTCTACTACAACGAGCACTGCATCGCCTTCTCCGGCAAGCACACGCCGATGGTCATCGACGCCCACGCCTTCCGCCAGCTTCTGGACTTTGTGACGATCTTCCCCCACTATTTCATGGGCTCGAACGCCGATCTGCCCATCGTGGGCGGCTCGATCTTCACCCACGCCCACTTCCAGGGCGGTCACTACACCTTCCCGATGGAGGTCTCCCCGGTCGAGGAGGCGCTGACCTTCCGCGGCTATGATGACGTGCAGGCCGGCATCGTCAAGTGGCCGATGAGCGTCATCCGTCTGCGCGGAGCCGACAAGGAGCGCCTGGCCCGGCTGGCGGACAAGATCCTGCGCCTCTGGCGCGGCTACACCGACGAGGCCGCCGTCATCTACGCCGAGACCGACGGCATCCCCCACAACACGATCACGCCCATCGCCCGCCGGCGCGGGGCGGACTACGAATTCGATCTGGTCCTGCGCAACAATCTGACCACCGACGAATACCCCTTGGGCCTCTACCATCCCCACGCGGAGCTCCACCACATCAAGAAGGAGAACATCGGTCTGATCGAGGTCATGGGTCTGGCGGTGCTTCCGCCCAGACTGAAGCCGGAGCTTGCCCGCGTGCGCGAGCTGATCCTCTCCGGCGGCGACCTGCGCGCCGATCCCCTGACCGAGAAGCACGCCGACTGGGCCGAGGCGCTGAAAACGCGCTATGCCTTCACGCCCGAAAACGCAGAGGAGATCCTCCGCCGCGAGGTCGGCGTGGTCTTTGCCAAGGTTCTGGAGCACGCAGGCGTCTACAAGCGCGACGAGGCCGGGAAGGCCGCCTTCCGCCGCTTCATCGACTATGTGAATCAAGAGGACTGAACCATGCCCGGCAAGCGTCCTTCCGATTTTGACGACATCGAGACCATCTTTGCCCGGCGCAGGCCCCAGCCGCCCCCGCAGCCGGAGGAACGGACGGCCCCGCAGCCGCGCGGCGTTTCGACCTACGGTCTGGACAACATGCAGGAGATCCACGACGGCACGGCTTACTACGGCGGCGCGCCTGCCCCCGCCCCGAGGCGGCGGAAAAAGCACCGTCTGCTGCGCTTTCTGGTCGGACTTCTGATTGTTGCCCTGCTGGCGGTTTTGGTCGGCGGGATCGCCTCCGTCCTGCTGGCGCAGATGCCGCGCACGGATCAGCCCCTCGGCGTCCGGCGGGCCAACTGCGCGACGGTTCTGATCTGCGGCACGGACGAGGGCGGGCAGCGGACCGACACGATGCTCCTGCTCTATATCGACCGCAACGCCGGGGTCCTCCGCCTGCTCAGTCTGCCGCGCGACACGATGGTCAACCGCACCAGCGCCGTCCCCAAGCTCAACGGAGCCTACTGGGCAAACGGCGCGGGCGAGGCGGGCATGGATTCCCTGCTCGACTTCGTGCGCGACCTGATCGGCTACCGGCCCGACGGCTATCTGCTGATCGACCTGGACTGCTTTCAGGAGCTGATCGACAAGATGGGCGGCGTCACCTTCACCGTGCCGATGGACATGGTCTACGACGACCCGGCCCAGAACCTCCATATCGACCTCAAGGCCGGGCGGCAGCGCCTCAACGGTCAGCAGTCGATGTGGCTGATGCGCTACCGCAGCGGCTATGCGATGGCGGACCTCCAGCGGGTCCAGGTCCAGCGCGAGTTCGTGGCCGAGGCGATGGCGCAGTGGACCGGCCCCGCCGGACTGTTCCGCGTGCCCGGCGCGCTGCGCCTGCTTTCGCGCAACACGCAGACCGATCTGAGCTACCGGAATCTCTGCTGGATCGCCCTGTCCATCGTCAAGTGCGGGACCGGGAACCTGGAGAGCAACACCCTCCCCGGCGAGCCCGCCACGGTCAACGGCGGCGCCTACTACGTGGAAAACCGCGCGGCAGCCGCCGCTCTGATCGACGAGAAATACAACCCCTACGAAACGGAGATCACCGCCGATGACCTGCACCCCTACGGTTATTGAGAACGGCGCGCCGACGAACCTTGCCGAACGCGCCCCCAAGGAACAAAAATGCTACGCCCTGCTCGACCGGCTGGGCGTTCCTTACCGCCGCGCCGACCACGCCCCCGCCGCCACGATGGAGCTCTGCCGGGAGATCGAAACGGCCCTCGGCTGCCCGATCTGCAAGAATCTTCTGCTGACCAACCGCCAGCAGACCGACTTCTATCTGCTGCTCATGGAGGGCGACAAGGTCTTCAAGACCAAGTATCTCTCCAAGGCTCTGGGCTGCGCGCGGCTGAGCTTCGCAACCGACGAACAGATGGAAGCCCTGCTGGATATCACCCCCGGCTCTCTGAGCATCCTGGGTCTGATGAACGACCCGGACCAGCGCGTCCGGCTGGTCATCGACCGCCCGGTGCTGGACCGGCCGGAGATCGGCTTCCACCCCTGCCTGAACACCTCCACCCTCGCCGTCTCCACCGGCGACCTGACCGGCGCCATCATCCCCGCCCTGCGCCACCGGCCCACCGTGGTGGAGCTGCCGGAGGAAGCGCCGCAGAGCGGCGCAGAAGAATTGAGAATTGAGAATTGAGAGTTGACAGATATGCCCTGTCGGCAAAAGGAGGCCGTTATGCATACCGGAATCCTGATCACCGCGATTGCCGTGTTTCTCCTGGCGGGTACTCTGTTCTTCCTGGGGGTCCGACAGCTTCTGGAACGCGGTGTGCTTCTGAACAACGCCTGGCTCTACGCCACAAAAGAGGAACGGGAGAAGCTGAACAAGAAGCCCTATTACCGGCAGTCCGGGATCGTGTTCTGCCTGCTGGGTCTTCTGTTCACCGTCATCGGCTTATACGCCCTGCTGCAAAGCAGCGGCTTGCTGTGGCTGGAGGCCGCACTTGCTGTCGGAACCGTTGCCTATGCCATTCTCTCTACGGTGCAGATCAGCAGGGCGGAACAGCTTCATTCCAAGCCGCGGCGCTGAATGACTTTGCTGTCTTGTCTCTGCGTCTGGCGGACAAGCGATGCTTGTCCCTACATTTGCTTTTCGAGGTGATCCCATGACGACCGGCCGCTTTGCCCCCTCCCCTTCCGGGAAGATGCACCTGGGCAACCTGTTTTCCTTTTTGATGGCCTGGTGCTCGGCGCGGGCAAAGGGCGGGGAGATCGTCCTTCGGATGGAGGATCTGGACCCCCAGCGGACCGGCGCAGAATACGCGGCCCTCATCCGGCGCGACCTGCTCCGCTTCGGTCTGGACTGGGACCGCGAGGTTCCCTGTCAGAGCGTCCGGACCGCCGCCTATGACGAGGCCTTCGCCCGCCTGGCGGCGATGGGGCTGGTCTATCCCTGCTACTGCTCCCGGGCGGAGGTCCACGCGGCCTCGGCCCCCCATCTGGGCGAGAGCGAATACGTCTATCCCGGCACCTGCCGGGATCTGACTCCCGCCGAACGGGCCGCCAAGACCCGCAAGCCCGCCTGGCGGCTCCGCGTTCCGGCGGAGGAATGGACCGTCCGCGACGGTCTGCAGGGCGACTATACCGAAAATCTGGAGCGCGACTGCGGCGACTTCGTGATCCGCCGCGCCGACGGGGTCTACGCCTACCAGCTTGCCGTGGTCGTGGACGACGCGGACAACGGCGTGACCGAGGTCGTCCGGGGGCGGGATCTGCTCTCCTCCGCGCCCAGGCAGAAGTACCTGTTTCACCTGCTGGGCAAACCCGCGCCGGAATACTGCCACGTCCCCCTGCTGATGGCTCCCGACGGGCGGCGGCTGAGCAAGCGCGACGGGGATCTGGACCTGGATACGCTTTTGCAGCGGCTCTCCCCGGAGCAGATCATCGGCAGCCTTGCCTTTGCCGCCGGTCTCCTTGATCGCAGGGAACCCATCTCCGCACGGGAGCTGGCCGGGATCTTCGACTGGAGCCGCGTGCGGAAGGAAAACATTTCTCTGACGCTCTGACCATGCCGGAAACTGCATCATTTCACTGAAAGAAGGTCATCCCATGAACACCGAAACCCTGATCCAGGCGATCGGCTATTTTTCCACGGTCCTGATCCTGATCTCCTTCCTTATGACCTCCGTGGTCAAGCTGCGCCTGCTCAATCTGGCCGGCTCGATCGTCTTCGTTATCTTCGCGTTTTTGACCAAGTCCTATCCCACGGCCATCATGAACATCGGCCTGTGCATCATCAACATCTATTTCCTGATCCGGCTGATCCGGGCAAAGCGTCTGACGACGGTTCTTCCCATCGAGCTGGACAGCCCCTATCTGAAGACCTTCCTGGACTTCTACCGGGCGGACATCCACACCTATTTCCCCGCCTTTTCCGCCGAGACCTTTGACGGCGACACGGCCTATTTCGTCTACTACGACCTCAACCCGGTCGGCCTGACCATGGGCAAGCGGCAGGAAAACGGCGAGCTGGAGCTCTGCCTGGATTACGCCATCCCCAAGTACCGCGACGCCTCCGTGGGCCGCTTCCTCTATCCCCATCTGCTGGGAGATGAGGGCTTTACCGCACTGACCTGCCGCAGCTTCTCCGACAAGCACGAGTCCTATCTGAAGCAGATGGGCTTCCGCAAGGTCGGCGGCTGCTGCCGCCTGGAGCAATAATACTATTTCTTCATTAAACGGTTAACAACCGTTTAATGAACCGCGGCGAAGCCGCGGTTTGCAAATCCAGATGGATTTGGAAAA
>JAEEGJ010022425.1_pt1 | contig 13410 bp, 7 predicted proteins | sample 8958761 | NCBI WGS metagenome assembly JAEEGJ01 (sample SAMN16246546, study PRJNA631951) | gut metagenome | biome: gut microbiome; feature: rumen; material: RS-attached | host: Bos | place: Iran: Karaj | collected 2018-10
GAACGTTGGTATACTTGTATTCTTGGTTATCCTGGGTACGATGGTACAACTGATGAACCGTGCGGGCGGATCGGCGGCTTTCGGCTCATGGGCTGCTCGCGGCATAAAGAGTCGGGCTGGTGCACAACTGTCAACCATGCTGTTGGGCTGTCTGATTTTCATTGACGACTATTTCAACTGTCTGACAGTTGGTTCCGTCATGCGGCCTGTCACAGACAAGCACAAGATAAGCCGAGCCAAGCTGGCCTACCTGATTGACTCCACGGCAGCCCCCATCTGTATCATTGCCCCCATCTCGTCGTGGGCGGCTGCGGTAGCAGGATTCGTCAAGGGCGCAAACGGCATCAGCATCTTCGTTCAGTCCATACCTTTCAACTTCTATGCCCTGCTGACCATGATGATGATGATTTTCATCATCTTTATGAAGTTGGACTATGGTCCCATGCTGGAACATGAGAACAATGCACGCCAAGGCGACCTCTTCACCACTGGTAAGAACAAACCGTCACAGGAAGAGAACCAGAAGGAGGATAGGGTAGGCCGTGTGTCAGACTTGGTCGTCCCCGTCGTACTCCTCATTGCCTGTTGTGTCATCGGCATGATATATACTGGCGGATTCTTTAGTGGCAAGAGCTTCGTCGATGCCTTTGCTGCCAGCGATGCTTCAGTGGGGCTGGTGATGGGCTCTTCCGTAGCACTCGTCATCACCATCGCCCTCTATCTGCTGCGTCAGTCGCTGACGTTCAGCGAATGTATGGAATGTCTGCCGGAAGGCTTCAAACAGATGGTTCCCGCCATGCTTATCCTGACGTTTGCATGGACTCTGAAGAGCATGACGGACAACTTGGGAGCGGCAACCTTTGTCGCTGGCTTGGTGAGCCACTCTGCCGGTGGATTCATGAACTTCCTGCCTGCCATCATCTTTGTCGTAGCTATCGGCCTGGCCTTTGCCTCAGGAACGTCGTGGGGCACGTTCGGCATACTCATCCCCATCGTGGTGTCCTGTTTCCAGAATGTCGACCCACAGCTGATGATCATCTCCATCTCGGCCTGCATGGCAGGTGCGGTATGCGGCGACCATTGCTCGCCCATTTCCGATACCACCATCATGTCGTCGGCAGGCGCGCAGTGTGAGCACCTGAACCACGTTACTACCCAGTTGCCATACGCATTGACGGCAGCCACTGTGTCGTTCCTTACATTCCTCGTGGCGGGCTTCACAAAGAGTGCGTTGCTGTCACTCGTGTTCGGTGTTGTAGTGTTGTTCCTGTTCCTGATGTTCTTTCGCCACAAGCACTCATAGACTAATCGGTGTCACAAACCAGCCTCTGAAACGAGGTAGATTTGTGACGTCAACGGGCTTTACCAGTAAACCGTTCCTCCAACGTCTGGAAGACGACGAAGAGAACGGGTACAATGAACAGCAGGGCGATGGTTCCGATGACCATACCGCCGATGGTTCCTACGCCGAGCGAGTGGTTGCCATTGGCACCGACACCCGTAGCGAGGGCTAACGGCAACAGACCGAAGACCATCGTCAGCGACGTCATCAGAATGGGACGCAGACGAACGGCCGCAGCATCAAGTGCAGCCTCGATGATGCCCATGCCCTGACGACGACGCGTCGAGGCATATTCTGTTAGCAGAATGGCCGTCTTTGACAATAGTCCGATGAGCATGATGAGTCCCGTCTGCATGTAGATGTTGTTCTCTAGTCCCCACATCCACGCAAAGAGGAAACTGCCTGCCAGTCCGAAGGGCACGCTCAGGATGACGGCCATCGGGATGAACAGGCTCTCGTAGAGGGCACAGAGAATGAGGTAGATGAAGACGATGCAGAGTACGAAGACCAGTGCCGTGGTGTTCTGTGACGAAGCTTCCTCACGTGTCATGCCACCAAACTCATAGCCATAGCCTTCGGGCAATACCTCGGCAGCCACCTCGCGGATGGCGTCGATGGCCTGTCCGCTGCTGTAACCTTCGGCTGCCGTACCACCCACCTGTATCGACGGGAAGAGGTTGAAGCGTGAGAGTGTCTCGGAACCATAGACGCGCGTTAGCTTTAGGTATTGGCCGATAGGCGACATCTCACCCTGATTGTTCTTGACGAAGATGTTGTTCAGTGATTCCGTGTCTAAGCGATACTCTGGCGAGGCCTGTACCATGACGCGGTAGAGTTTGGTGAAGCGCACGAAGTTCGAGGCGTAGGTGCCGCCGACGTAGCCGCTCAGGGCTGCCAACACCTCGGACGGCGACACGCCACGACGCTTACACAAGGCGGCATCTACCTCCACGCGGTATTGCGGATATTTCAGCGAGAAGTTGGTATGGGCACGACCTATCTCAGGACGCTCACCAAGAGCTGCGATGAACTTTTTGGTATAGTCCATCAACTCCTGGATGGTGCCGCCGTGCTTGTCCTGAACATGTAGCTCGAAACCGTTGATGCGTCCGAAGCCTGGCAGCATGTTCTGCGTGTTCACCTGAATCTTCGCATTGGCGATGTCGGCAGTACGACGGTAAATCTCCTGCACAATGCTCTGGTCGTCGTCTCCCTTGCCCTTGCGCTCATCCCACTTCTTCAGCTTTAGCGTGAAGTTACCATTCGATGATGACTGTTCAAAGCTGTTAGAGTTACCAGCGATGAGCGAGTAGATGCGCAACTGCGGCAGGTCCTTGATGCGAGCCTCTACCTCTTTTAATATATGGTAGGTCTGTTGCAGACTGCTACCCGGCGAAGCTTGTACGTTGATGAACACGGTACCCATGTCCTCGTTGGGCACAAGACCAGTCTTAGTCGTCTTCATCATCCAGCCAAGGACAACGATAGCCACAACGACGAGGGCACCTGCCAGTTTCTTGCGGTTGATGAAACGCGTAACAACACCTTTATAGCGCGTGGCGATGGCCGTGAAGCCCACGTTGAAACGTTCCTGGAACTTGTTCAGCTTTGAGTCGCGCATGATAATGGCCGATAGGGCAGGGGAGAGCGTCAGCGCGTTGAACAGCGAGATGGCAACGGCAATGGCCATCGTCAGTCCGAACTGTGTGTAAAACGTTCCCGTGACGCCACCGATAAAACAGACAGGCACGAACACTGCCATGAAGACGAGGGTGGTGGTAATCAATGCCGACGTGATGTTATGCATGGCATCGGAAACCAGACTCACCCCCAACCCCTCCCTGCGAGGGAGGGGAGTAGATGGTTCTTCCGTTGAGGATTTGTTTTGAGAGTAATCGCTCCCCTCCCTCGCAGGGAGGGGTTGGGGGTGGGTCTGTGCTTCCACGGCTTCGACCACCACGATGGCGTCGTCAACCACGGTACCAATAACCAGCACGAGGGCGAAGAGCGTCAGCATGTTCAGCGAGAAACCGATGGCGTAGATGACAGCCAGTGTAGCGATAAGCGACACGATGATAGCGATGGCGGGGATGATGGTGGCGCGCCAACTGCCGAGGAACAGCCAGACAACGAGGATGACGAGCAATAGGGCTTCGAATAACGTCTCAACTACTGAGGCAATGCTGGCGTCGAGGAAGTCCTTCTTCGATTCCAAGTCCTCGATGACGATGCCTGGCGGTAACGAGTGGCGTATCTCCTCCACCTCGGCGTCTATCTGTTTGATGATCTCGTTGGCGTTTGAGCCAGCCACCTGGTTGATGGAGATGTTGATGCCCGGCTTGCCGTTGGTCTCACCAATGATGTTATAGTTCTGCGAACCCAGTTCTACACGGGCAATGTCGCCAATGCGCAACACGTCGCCGTCAGGCAACGAGCGGATGACGAGGTTCTCGTATTCCTTTTCTTCCTCGTAGCGTCCGCGGTACTTCAGCACATACTGGAAAGTATTGCTGCTTTCGGCACCCAGCGTACCCGTTGCCACCTCGACGTTCTGCTCGTTCAGCACGTTGGTGACGTCGGCAGGCGTCAGATTGTAGCGTGCCATCTTGAGCGGGTCGAGCCAGATACGCATTGAATAGTCGGCACCCATCACGTTCACCTCACCCACACCGGGAATGCGGCTCAGGCGTGGTTCGATGTTAATCTTCGTGTAGTTCGCCAGAAAGGAGCGGTCGAAGGTGGAGTCCGGACTATAGACGGCAATCTGCTTGATGTTCGACGTCTGACGCTTGCGAACCGTCAGTCCGCTCTTTACCACGTCGCTCGGCAGTCGACCCTGCACGGTGGCGGCACGGTTCTGTACGTTCACCATCGCCATGTTCGGGTCAGTGCCCTGACGGAAGAAAATACCTATCGAGGCAGTACCGTTGTTCGAGGCCGACGACGTCATGTACATCATGCCCTCTACGCCGTTAATGGCCTCTTCCAAGGGAACGATGACGCTCTTCTGAACGGTCTCGGCATTGGCGCCAGTGTAACTTGCCATCACACGGACGGTGGGCGGCGCTATCTCTGGAAACTGCTCCAAGGCCAGTTTAGTCAGGCCGATGATGCCTACCAGCACCATCAGTACGCTGATGACTCCAGATAATATGGGGCGGTCAATAAAAGTTCTTACATTCATGTTGCCTGTTTCGTTATAACTTATAACGTGATTACGACATAACGACTTTATTTCTTGATTTCAATTCCTTCCTTGAGCAGACCAGCCCCCTCGGCGATGATGGTATCACCCTCGCTGAGTCCGTCTTCCACAATATACTCCTTGCCATTGTTCTGCGGGAACAGCGTGACAGCGGTAGCCTTCGTCTTTCCATCTACGACGCGGTAGACAAACGAGCGGTTCTGCAACTCGTAGGTTGCCTCCTGAGGTATGACGATGCAGGCGTCTCGGTGAGTCGGCACAATTACCGTGGCGCTGCCACCATTATGCAGCAGTCCGCCCGTATTTGGGAACGTGGCACGCAGGGTGACAGCACCAGTCTGAGCATCTACCGTTCCGCTGACGGCGCTGATATGCCCCTGCTGACTATACTCCTGTCCGTTGTTCAGACGGAGACTAACAGCTGGGGCTTTTTTGATAAAAGCATCAATACTACCGTACTGCGCAATCAGGTTCAACGCCTGGTTCTCGCTGATACTGAAATAGACGAACATGTCCGAGTCGTCGGCCACCGTGACTAATGGCTCGGAAATGTTGCTGTTCACCAGCGATCCGACATGCCAGGGAATCATCGATGCCACACCACTGACAGGACTCTTGACCTCTGTGTATGAAAGGTTGTTCCGGGCATTCACCTCCTGCGCCTTAGCCTGTGCAAGTGACGCCTCAGCCTCAAGAAGGGCATTCCGCATGGTTTCGACTGAGATGTCGCTGACCACTAATCCTTCTTTTAGCTGCCTCTCGTTCTCAAAGTTCATCTTTGCAGTAGCTAAACGAGCCTCCGCACTCTTGCGTGCAGCGACGGCAACCTCCAGTGCAGCCCTGAATGGCACCTGGTCGATGATGAATAGGGTTTGTCCCTTTCTGACCGCATCGCCCTCGTTGATACAGATACGGGTTATGGTGCCAGTCACCTGAGGACGAACCTCTACAATCTGCCGTCCAGTCATACGTGCACTATACTCCCGCGAAAGCGTCATGTCCTTCCGGGATACTATCATCGTCTCATATTTTGCCGCCTCGTGCCGCTCGCGTTTTTCCTTACCGCAAGACGTCACTAATCCGAGACACATGACGAACAGCATGCCGGAGAAAGCGGCAAACGCCGTCTGGCTAATGCTACGTCCCAGATGATCGGAGATACTAGAATGTCTCATAGCTTTTGTGTTGGTTGTAGGCATCATGAGTGTTCTGTTTGACAATTACTTAATGTTGGGTTCTTCCAGTCCGAGACCCTTCTTCTTGTCGACGGCCTTCAGCACGAAACCTAACAGCAGGGCGGCTACACCCAAGCAAGCCAACATGATAAGCGGGGCGGTATAGTCGAACTTGGTGGGGTCTGTGACGCCAGGATTGGTGGCATCTAATACCTTACCAATCAACAATGGGAAGAGCCACAAACCGATGTTCTGAATCCAGAAGATCAGTGCATAAGCCGAACCTATTACTTTAGCATCGACCAGCTTAGGTACTGATGGCCAGAGACTTGCAGGTACTAACGAGAAGCTTGATCCAAGCACGAGGATGGTGACGTAAGCAATGACGATGCCACCCACGGCACTCTCCTTAAACATCGGCAACACAAAGGCGAAAGTCAGGTGACAGGCTATGAGCAACAGTGACCCCAAAACGAGCATGGAGGCTGCCTTACCTTTGTGGTCGACATAGGAACCGAGGATGGGCGTGATAAGTACGGCCAGCAGTGGGAATACTGCAAAGATGCTTTCGGCCGACTGGCGCATATATCCCATGTAGCAGTAAGTGACAAGGGCTACGATGGAAATGCCGAGCATGGCGTATTGAGTCGATTTCTTTTTCTGGAAGTTGCTGGCAAAGCCAAAGCCTGCTACTAAAAGCATGATGATGTACTGCGTGATGGTTACCGATGACGATGCCCAGAAGGAATCTGCTGCTGGAGGCGTCAGTGTCAGGTTACACTGTAACATATTGACAGCATACTTTTGGAAGGGGAAGATAGCCGAATAATAGAGCACGCAGAGCAAGGCAACAATCCAGAATCCGGCATCGGTGAGAATCTTGCCTAAGTCGCTCACCTTGAACGGGTCGTCTTTCTCTTCGGCCTCGCCCGTCTGTGCATCGAGTTTCTTGTCCATGAAGAAATAGACAACGAACATGATGAGGGCGATGCAAAGCAGCACCACACCAAAGGCCACGGAACGGCTCACGTTGATGTGACCACCGAGCTTGGCGAAGTAGGGCGAGAAAATCATGCAGGTGGCCACGCCGAGACGGGCCAAAGCCATCTCAGAACCCATGGCCAGAGCCGTTTCACGACCCTTGAACCACTTCACGATACCACGGCTCACGGTGATACCAGCCATCTCGGTACCGCAGCCGAAGATCATAAAACCAACGGCGGCCAGCTTAGCCGAAGCGGGCATGCCTCTGTAGAAAGGCGAAACGCCCAACTCGTCAAAGAGCGGGATGTAGTTGAGGTTGTTGGTGAACCAAGTTTCGGCACCGCTGCCATAGAACGACTCGCTGATGGCGTAATACTTAATTAAACCACCGACGAGCATCACGGCACCTGAAAGCACAGCCGTGAAACGCACACCCATCTTGTCGAGGATGATACCGGCGAAGATGAGGAAGAACACGAATACGTTCAGGAAGGTCTCAGCGCCTTGCATGGTACCGAAGGCGAGGCTGTCCCAGCCACGTTCGGTTTGCATCAGGTCCTTGATGGGGGACAAGATGTCCATAAAGATGTAGGCGCAAAACATGGCCAAAGCCAAGAGCAACAAGGCAATCCAACGCATGGTGGGGTTGTCTCTCAATGTCAGTTTTTCTGTCATAATTATTTGATTTAAAGATTTAAGATTCAAGGTTTAGGGATTTGGCCTTCAGCTTTCAGCCGTCAGCAATCAGCTTGCCTTATTATTGGCATTAGCTGATTGCTGACAGCTGACGGCTGATAGCTATATTTTTATTCGGGGATTTGAACCACTTCTTTCTTGTAACCTTTCAGCACGGCCTTAGCCATGTTGGCCACATCCTCGCCAGTGATGGCGTTGATGATGTCGTTGTAGTTTTGCATCGGGTTGTAGCCATCGCGGTCCATGGTCTGGATGCAGTTCATCCAGTAGCGGTTGTTCTCCATGTCCTCGGCGTGTTTCTTGACGAGGAATTCCTTCACCTTCTTCAGGTCTTCGGGACGTGGGCCATTGTTGGCCACATTCTGGAGCTCGGCCTTGGCGATGCCCATGAGCTTCTCGTACATCTCCTTGTTGGTCTCGAAACCAATGAGGAACATGAAGGTCTCTTTCGGACGGTTGCTCAGGTAGCCGTTGACACCCACACCGTAGGTGCCGCCTTCGTCTTCACGGATCTTCTCGGTGTAGACGATGTCCATCACGTCGTTCAAAGCCTGCATGGCCATTTGGTTCTTGCGGGTGTATTCCATATCGCCGTTATAGACCATGTAGCAGGTCACCTTCGGATTCTCCATGGCCTTGGTGTAGTGACTGTTGACGTCCTTGTCAGTGAGGGCAGGGGCGTTGGCCGTCCAGGTCTCATCGTTCTTCTTGGTCTTCAGAGCACCGATGTATTGTTCAACCATGGGTTCGAAGGTCTCGGGGTCGATGTTGCCCACAAAGGTGAACACGAAGTTGTTGGCGTCTTTGAAGCGGTCGGCATAGAGCTTCATGGCCTTGGCATAGTCCACTTTGTCGTAGTCCTCGGCCTTCATGCGCTTGACCAACGGGTGGTTGTCATAGAGGGCGAACATGAGGTTGTCGCGGAAGGCGGTGTTCGGGTCGGATTCAACGTTGGCCACCATGGCCTTGGTACGGGTGATGTAAGACTGAAAGGCCTCTTCGTCGCTACGCGGTGAGGTGAAATACAAATAGGTGAGTTGTAGCATAGTCTCCAAGTCGCGGGCGGAGCAATTGCCGCTCATGCCTTCAGTAAACGAACTGATGTTTGGACTGACGTTGGCTTTCTTGCCAGCCAAGACCTTAGGCAGGTCGATGGCACTGAAGTTGCCTACACCTCCGAGGGTGGCTAATGAATTGATTTCCTGTAAAGTGAACGGGTCGCTTTGGTCCATGGCGGAGAAGCCACCAAAGCTGTAGGCGTTCATCAGGACTTCGTCATCTTTGAAAGTGGTGGGCTTGTAGATGACCTTCACACCGTTTTTCAGGGTGAGGATAGTGGCGTCGAATGTATCGTCGTGCTTTTTGCTTTCGATGGCGCCTTTCACGGGAAGCGTGGCGATGAGAGGCTCGTTACTGACAGTTTCCTTATAAGGTTCCACTTCAACTTCATTGGCTTTCTGGAACATGGTCAAAAGTTCTTCCTTGGTGGGCAGCACTTCGCCTTCCTTCTCGGGAGCGGTCAGCGTGATGACGATGTTGTCCTTGCGGATGAGTTCGGGAACATATTGGTTGATGGCTTCAACAGGCAGGGCAGGCAGGATTTGGCCCAGCAACATGTACTCGTTCTCGATGCCCATCAGCGGCTCGTTGGTGAGGAAGTGGTTGAGGATGGGGTAGAGATAACGGCTTGTCTCTTGCTTGTCGCGCTCATCATATTGGTTCTCAATGCGCTTCATCAGGTCGGCTTTGGCGCGCTCAAACTCTGAAGCGGTGAAACCATATTGTTGCATACGTTTGTTCTCGGCCACGATGGCACTAAGGGCTTCGTCGATGCCGTCTTTGTCTTTGGCGTAGGCCAGACCTGTCCAGGCGTCCTTGGTGTCGCTGACGAAGAAAGTGCCGTAATAGCCGTAACCGAAGATGAAGGGCGGGTTGGCTTTCTGGGTCAGCTCCTCCATACGGTTGTTGTACATGGTGGCGACAAGCTCATCGATGTAGCCCTTCAGCCAGTATTGGATGTCGTCTCTTTCTTCAAAAGGAACGATGTCTTGCTTGTAATACACAGAGATGTTGTAGTTGGTTTCCTCTGGGTCGGTGCAAATGCTGACGATGGGTTCTTCGTTGTCGGCCACCTGGAAACGGGTGCGTTCAGCAGGGTTGATGGGAGCGGGAATGTCCTCGAAGATAGTCTTCAGGTGGTTCTCCACCTCGTTGACGTCAATGTCGCCGATGATGATGATGCCTTGCAGGTCGGGGCGGTACCACTTGTGGTAATAAGCACGCAGGGCGTCATGTTTGAAACCACTGACGACTTCTTCAGTGCCGATGGGCAGGCGGTGACCGTAAGGGCTGTTGGGATAAATCTCAGGCAGCATTTTCTGGTAGATGCGCATCTGGGCACCTTGTCCCTGACGCATCTCCTCAAGGATCACACCACGTTCTTTGTCGATTTCTTCACTTTCCAATGAAATGAAGCTCGACCAGTCGTGAAGAATGAGGATGCACGAGTCAACGAGGTTCATGTTGGTGGTCGGCACGTTGGTCAGCATGTAAACTGTCTGCTCGATGCTGGTCCAAGCGTTGACGTTTTCACCGAACTTCACGCCGTTGTGCTCCATGTAGTTGAGGAGCTCCTTGCCAGGATAGTTCTTGGTGCCGTTGAAGGCCATGTGCTCGAGGAAGTGAGCCAGACCTTGCTGGTCGTCTTCTTCAAGGATGGAACCGACTTTCTGCGCAATGTAGAAATTGGCGCGCTGAGCGGGTTTCTCATTGTGACGGATGTAGTAGGTCAATCCGTTCTCCAATTTGCCTCTTCTCACGTTTTGGTCGAAAGGCACAGGCATGGCTTGTTGGGCGAGCATCGTAGTGCTCAAGGCAAGCACTGCCAAAAGGGTTAGTGTTAGTTTTTTCATTTTTTATAGTTATTAGTTGTTCAGTTGTTCAGTTAACGCAGGTTGCTGAGCCTGTCGAAGCACCGTTTCAGTATAGGTCGGCCCTTCGACCCTTCGACAAACTTAGGGCTCAGGGACCTTAACTTTTAATATAAATGCACTACAAATTTCTCCATAAAATATTCCTCTTTAAACCATTTGCTTATCGCAACTTGTTTATGTCTCCAATAACGGTTCAGCGCCTTGTATTCTTCAGTAAGGTCGCCTCCTTTCAAATAAAGGATACCGCCAGCCTCCGCGTCACCTCTGATTCTCAGTTTGTTTCCGGCAAGGTTTGCGATTTCGGGCAAAGTCATCACCGCGCGACCCGTGATCACATCGAACTTCTCCTTCACTTCTTCGGCGCGTTTGTGTTCAGCCACCACGTTTTCCAAGCCGATGGCTTCCTTTACAGCGTTCACCACCTTGATTTTCTTGCCTGTACCATCGATGAGATAGAACTCAGTTTGCGGAAACATAATGGCCAAGGGAATGCCGGGGAAACCGCCACCGGTGCCCAAGTCCATGACATTCATGCCAGGCAACAGTTCGAAGTATTTGGCGATGGCCAAGGAATGCAACACATGGTGCTCATAGAAGTGCTCCATGTCCTTGCGCGAGATGACATTGATTTTGCTATTCCAGTCCAAATATAAGTCTTTCAGTTGGTTATATTGTTCCTTCTGCTGGTCGCTCAGCTCAGGGAAGTACTTGAAAAGGCTGGTTGTGTCCATAGATTTGCAAAAATTGGCTTCAAAAATACGGTTTTTTTCGGAGTTTAGGCATTTTTATTTTTGTTTTATACGATTTTAGTTGGTTTTGCGTTGTTTGAGCATGAGGAAATTGTACTTGTTTTTGCTTTTATTGTTGCCAGTTGCTTTGACCGCGCAGCGCATTACGCCCGAAGAATACATCCAAATCTATAAGGACATCGCTATCCACGAGATGAAAATGCATAAAATTCCTGCGTCCATCACTTTGGCGCAAGGCCTTTTGGAGTCGGGAGCGGGCAACAGTGCGTTGGCGCGTAATGCGAAGAACCATTTCGGCATCAAGTGCCACAAGGGCTGGGAAGGCGACACCTATTATATGGATGACGATGAGAAGAACGAGTGTTTCCGCAAATACGACAACGTGGAGGATTCCTTCCGCGACCATTCGGAGTTTCTTTGTGGTCGTACCCGCTATGCCGCTCTATTCGAATTGGAAATCACGGATTATGAAGGCTGGGCGAAAGGACTGAAGGCGGCAGGCTATGCCACCAATCCGAAATATGCCCAGTTGCTCATCGACCGCATCAACTTGTACGACCTAACTCAATACGACCAAATTGCCCTCGGCCTGCTGGCGGAGAGCGAGGTGGAGCCCATCGACCCGAAAGCGGACGAATACTTCGAATTGGCCTATTCGCCTGTAGACAAGTCGGTGTTTCCTTTGGCCGACATGACGCCCGACGGCCGTTTCATTTATGAAAACAACAAGGTGCGTTTTGTCTTCGCTAAGGAGGGAGAAACGCCTGAAAGCATGGCTCAAGCCTTCGGCATCAAGTTCAAAAAGTTCTGCGAATACAACTGTCTGAAACATCCCGAGGAAGTGGTTTTCCACAGTGGCGATGTGGTGTATCTCGATAAACTCCGCAACCGCAACTGGAAGGCGAAGCCCTATACCGTGCAGGAAGGGGAGACCCTGCGTGACGTGGCCTTGCGTTTTGCCGTGAAGCCAAGGTCGATTCAGCACATGAACGGGGTCAAGGAAGGAGAACGCCTGTTCAAGGGGCAGGTACTTAGGCTGAGGTGAACGGGCTATTGCTTTGCATTGCTGCGAGCGAAGCGATGCAGTTTTTATGACACACTTTGCGCCATTGACTACGTCGAATGCAGAGTGTTTGCGAGGAACGAAGCAAATCGAAGATTGGCTAACGCCGTATTAAAATTTCAACGGAGTTAATCCAGTATGGCAGAAACGTGTCAATCTATCAGTTCTCCCATTCTCCGTCATAGCTTGAACATAACCGTTCCGATAATGGGGTGGTTGATGTGCAGAGGGTAGCCGATATAGTTTGCAGTAATGTCTTTGTCGAAATGGTTCAGCAGTCCGAGGGCTGAAGAAAGCCTGAAGATGATGTCGTTGTGCTGTATGCCGATTCCGTAGTTCCATGAAAGGCCTATCCAATGCCATGCCGGCTTGCTGCCTTGGAGTGGGCTTCCAAAGATGAAGCCGCCGCCTGAGTTCATTCCGCCGATGGCTGCGTTGCCTTGGCGGAAGGCCACCAAGTCGAGGCTGGGGCCAGTGAAGAGCTGAAGCTCGGTTTGGCTGCCGAGGCGGTCGTGGTATTGCAGCATGACTGGTAGCACACCTGTCAGGTCGTGGGCTTTCACTTCAAGGGTTTGCCCCTCTTCTTCAAACTTGGCATACGGACGGCAATATTCCAATCGGATGCCTGTCACGATGCCAAGAGGCGTCGTGCCCAGCATGATTTCCCGGTTGTAATCCACACCGAAGCCGAAGCCCAACTTGCCTTGTTCGCAGGCGATGTACGACATGGTAACGCCGTTACACTGCATCGTCTTGCCCATCAGGCAAACGCCGAGACTTTGGTTGATCTTTTTGGGGCTGGTAGGTTCCTTTTTGGTTTCCTGTTGGGCAAAAGCAGTGATGCCCAGCAATAATGAGAAGAATAATAATACTTTGGTTTTCATGGAGATGATTGTATAAAGGTAAATCTATGTTAGGTCTTGCAAAACTAGCACATCTTCAAAGGCTGCATGCCGCAAAGGTAGAAAAAAATCAGACCTTATGTAGCTCTTCCTTCAAATAATATGCTGTATAACTCTCCTTGCATTTGGAGACTTCCTCCGGCGTGCCTTGACACACGATCTGTCCACCACGGTCGCCACCCTCGGGACCCATGTCGATGATATAGTCTGCCATTTTGATGACGTCGAGGTTGTGCTCGATGATGAGGACGGTGTTGCCCTTGTCGACGAGTTGGTTCAGTACGTTCATCAGCACCTTGATGTCTTCGAAGTGGAGGCCGGTGGTAGGCTCGTCAAGCACATAGAGCGTCTTGCCCGTGTC
>JAEEGJ010022427.1_pt1 | contig 13408 bp, 10 predicted proteins | sample 8958761 | NCBI WGS metagenome assembly JAEEGJ01 (sample SAMN16246546, study PRJNA631951) | gut metagenome | biome: gut microbiome; feature: rumen; material: RS-attached | host: Bos | place: Iran: Karaj | collected 2018-10
ATATTCCCAATTCTGTGACTAGCATTGGGAGTAATGCTTTTGTGGGTTGCTCTGGTCTGACCTCAGTAAACATCCCCAATTCCGTGACAAGTATAGGAGAGAATGCTTTCCAAGATTGCAGCGGCTTAACCTCTGTAACTATCCCTAAATCCTTAACTACCATCGAACATGGTACTTTTTGGAATTGTAGCAGTTTAACCTACGTGACCATTCCCAATTCTGTAATTAGTATTGAAGAGAGTGCGTTCTACAATTGTTATGGCTTAACCTCTTTATCCATCCCCAATTCTGTGATTAGCATCGGAGATTTTGCTTTCGGTTATTGCAGTGGCATAACGTCTGTGGACATACCCCAATCAGTGATTAGTATTGGAGCTTATGCTTTTTATCGGTGTAGCAGTTTAACATCTGTTTCCATACCAAATTCCGTGACTAGTCTAGGGGAACTTGCTTTCTTTGACTGTTCTGCAATGAAAACCTTAACCATTTCAGACGACTTGACCGTAATCAAAAAATCTACGTTTCAGGGTTGTGGTCATCTTACGGAAGTAGTCATCCCGGCAAAGGTGGAATATATTTATGCTGAAGCTTTTGCAAATTGTGGTTTGAAGAGTGTGACTTCTCTGGCTATTAATCCACCTTTTGCATACGACACTTCGTTCAGCAACTACAATATTCCGCTCTATGTGTCCGCTGAAGCCGTGAACAGTTATCAGGCCACAAATCCGTGGAGTAAGTTCTCGGAACTGAAGACTATTTCGGGAGAAACTATTGACAATAAATGCGCAACGCCAACTATCAGCTATGCCAATAAAGAACTAACGTTTAGCTGTGAAACGGAAGGGGTGGAATTTGTAAGCAAAATTACAGATGCTGACATTAAGGATTTCTATAGCGACAAGATTTCACTTACCGCCACCTATAATATCAGCGTATATGCAACCAAGTCGGGTTATACCAATAGCGATGTGGCTACGGCGACGCTTGTTTGGACGGATGCCATCTTTACGGAAACCACTCCCGAGACTCCCACTTCGGCCAAGGCCGTGCAGGAGAGCATTCCTGTGCTGATTTCGGCCAAGGGCGGAAACATCTCGGTGAAATGTGAAGCTGACGGGCAGGAGGTGAATGTGTATACCATAGACGGACTGTCGCTTGGTACGGCTACGGTGAAGAATGGCGAGGCTCTGATTAGCACCTCTATCCCAAGCGGAGATATCGCCGTGGTGAAAGTAGGCGGCAGGAGCGTGAAAGTGATAATGCGATAATTTAACAAGGACTGACGGTGAACGAAACGTTCACCGTCGTTTTTTTTCCATTTTTATATGCTGCGCCCATGACTTTGGGCGGCGTCTCAGCAAAATGGAAACAAGTTTCCTTTTGCGTTCGACTTGCACAAAAATTCACGACTTCACGACTTCACGACTTCACGATTTATGACTTTCAGTCATGATTTTTGGCGGCGCTCGGCATAGTATAAGCAAGCTCATCCTCTGCTCTCGCTTGCTCAAAAATTATATGCTGCGCCCATGATTTTTGGCTGCGTCTCAGCAAATGAAGCAAGCTTCTTTGCGTTCGACTTGCACAAAAATTCACGATTTCATTTTTTTAAAAATCAATCATCAAAGGGGGGTCCAAAATGGACCCCCCTTTACGAAAACCCAATTTATGGGCTATGATTTCATCATTTAGTCACAGTTTGCGCCATATTTTTATTGTTACCTGACGCCGCCGCCGAAGCCGCCGCCGGAGAAGCCGCCGCCGCCTCCCCACGAGGAAGAGCCGCCACGGCCGGAAGCACGTGCCTCGCGCTCGGCCTTGCTCATGGCAGCACGCGTGGTGCTGGACTGCAGAGCGGAATAGATGGTGGGCAGCGTCATGTCGTCGGCCATCTGCTGGGCCACCTGGTCCATGTTGAAGTAGTCGGGATTGATTTTCTTCATGTCCTTGATAACCTGGTCGGCAATGCCGAAGAGGGTGGCATAGATCATGTAGTCTTTCCACAGGGCCACCTCGTGCACATGGCGCTCGTCGAGGAGCGAGAACTCCTTGAGGAACTTCTTCAGGCCGAACAGCTGGCGCACCTCGTCGAGCTGGTTGCGGTACTGATAGATGCTGGACTTGGTGTGGAGCGTCTGGATGAACGAGTCGGTGGCACTCTGGTTGTAGGAGTCACGCATCCACGACTTCAGTTCCTTCGGCTCGAGCACGGTGTCGCTGCCTGCCGCCTTCTGGAAGATTTCGTGTACCATCTGCAACAGCCGCGGCTGCTGTTCCTTGTCGGGAAGGTCGTGAATGACGAAGTTCTGGACGGTCTTTCCCTTGCTGTTCAAGGTCTTGTCGATGGTGATGGCTCCCTTGTCGACAAGCCGCAGGATGCAGGCGGAGAGCAGGTTGTTGTAGTCGGTGTTGAAATACTTATAGGCATTCTGCACGTCGTTGGCCCACTGGAGGTTGCCGTTGGCGGGAATGTCGCGATACCAGAGCAGGTTCTTGGTGACTTTCTTACGGGCGCGCCACACATAATAGAGATAGCCGAAGAAGAGCAGCAGCGGGAGGAAGATGAATACGAGCGCAAGGCCGATGAGTTCCCAGATGCTGGTGCCGTCGTCGAGCGAGTAGTCGCTACCCTCGAAGGCTTCTTGCTCTACGGACTCGAAACTCGCGTCGGAGGTTACCGCAGGGGAGAACATCCCCTTGTTGAACCGTGCCATCACTATCAGGGCGCTGCCGCTGGTGAAGGGTTCGCTGGACTCGGCCACGATGGCTCCATCCTGGAAGCGCACGTCGCCCCGGTAGCGGAAGCCCCAGATGGCGGCATTGTCCTCGGTGAAGCCCACGGCCGTGGAGTCGGCTACGACATTGATGGAATCGGTAGCTCCCTCGGGAACGATGGTCACCTTGACGTGCGACGGACGGGGCTTCATGCCCTCGGCCACGAACATATAGTTGAAGCCGTCGGCATCGGAATAGCCGCGCAGCAGACTGGTCACCACATAGCTGGTGGTGTAGGTGCGGAAGCCGCTCTGGCCCAGTCCCCAGCAGAGCTCGTAGCCGTCGTGCTTGCTGACGATGCCGCACTTGCCCTCTTTCCAGCTGCGGCTGCGGTCGATGTCCCAGCTGCCGATGTTCTCGAACTGGGCACCCGTCTCGTCGGTCACCTTCAGGTCGGTCACCTTGCTACCGTTCAGGTTTCCCAGCACGATGTAGCATTCGGTACCCTCGGAGTCGATGCTCATCTGACGGACCTCGGTGATACGGGCATCGCCGTTAGGGCACAACTCTACGCGGATGTTGAGGTCGTTGAGTCGCGGTCCGGCAAAAAGATTTGTTGCTGACACTAAAAGCATCAGCAACAAAATCAGTTTATTTCTTGAAAGCCTCATCGAGATTCGGATAATCTTTCTTTTGTTCGTCATCCACTTTCAGGTATTCCTTCTCGACGAAGTGCAGCACAGAAGCAACGATGTTGGACGGCCACTGGCGCACCATGCGGTTCATCTTGGTGGCTGTGTCGTTGTAGACCATACGCGACATACGTACATTTTCCTCATACTGCTTCATGCCGAGCTGTGCCTCCTTGTAGAGGTCGCTGGCCTTGAGCTCAGGATAACGCTCGAACACCACGTTCAGACGGCCCATCATCTGAGTGAGCAGGTCGCTCTGCTCGTTGATGGCTGCTGGTGTGTTGGCTGCCGTGCCATTGTTGCCGCCACGGGCCTGAACAGTCTGGATAATCGTTTCCGACTCGTGCTTAGCATACTGAGCAGCCGTCTTTGCCAATGCGATAACGGCATCGAAACGAGAGTTCAGCTGTACTTCAATCTGACTGAGTGCATTTTTGCACATCTCGTCGAGATTAACCAACGACCGCTGGGTCGTGATAAAATAGCCGCCAATAACGACTACCAAAATAATTAGAATCCAAGTCATAATATTACATACTAGAGTTAAACATTAATTTTCCGGCTACAAAGATACAAATAAAATCCATACGAGCCCCATTTTTATTTGATTTTTTTATTATACTTGCCATGAAAACAATCGTTGGGGCGATATGTTCGGGGGGAAGAACGGCCGCGAGACACCGTTTTTAGCCCCGAAAAGGGGGAAATAAGCGGCAGATTGTTGATTTTTCGGAAAAAAGTATTGCGCTTTCAAGAATTTTCTATATATTTGCCTGCAAATAAACGAATTAAGACAATTTGCCTAAAAGAAAAGCCGAACCGCTATAAAGGGCGTAGGCATCACCAAAAATATAATATTATGAATCCCGACGAAATCAAGAATCCCGCAGAGGAACAGCCCATTGTGGACGAGGTGAAGCAGGCTGCAGAGAATGTTGTAGAGGCTGCTGAAGAGAAGGTGGCCGACGTGAAAGAGGCTGCCGAGAACGTGGCAGAGGCTGCAGCAGAGAAGGTGGCCGACGTGAAAGAGGCCGCCGCAGAAGCCGTTGAGACAGCTGGAGAGAAAATCTCGGATGCTGCCGAAAGCGTGAAAGAGGCTGCCGCCGAGAAGGTGGAAGACGTGAAAGAGGCCGCTGAGAACGTGGCAGAAGCTGCCGAGGAAAAGGTGGCCGGTGCCGCCGAGGCCGCAAAGGAGACTGCGGAAGAAGTGAAAGACAAGGCCGCCGACGCCTTCGACACGGTGAAAGAGAAGGCCGAAGACCTGATGGAAGGCGTGAAAAACAAGATGGAGGAGATTTCGGACAAGCTGGAACTGGAGAAGACCATGAAGGCGGCAAAGGAGAAAATCGATGACATCGTTGAGGACGTGAGCAATAGCGAGACCGTGAAGGCCGCCAAAGAGAAAATCGACGACATCGTGGAAAGCGTGAACAGCAACGAGACCGTGAAGGCCGCCAAGGAGAAGGTGAACGACCTGATTGAGGACGTGAGCAACAGCGAGACCGTGAAGGAGGCCAAGGAATTCGTGAAAGACCAGGCCAACCAGGCCGGCGAGCTGATTGACAAGGGCGTCGAGGAAGTGAAGAAGAGCAGTTTCTGGCAGAAGCTGAAGAATCTGTTCTCGTAGGCCAGGGTCCGTGAGACTGTTCCTGGAACATGCACGAATGGCGCGTAACCCCACCGGTTATGCGCCTTTATTGTTGCACGCCGCCCGCCTGTTTTTATGAAATTTTCACGTTCTGCGAAATAAATACAATTATTATGCGCTCTCTTAATCAAAAAATTCGTACCTTTACGTCGTACCTCCGTGAAGGTACTTTCGCTCGACAAAACAAAATAAACAGGATTTCTTTTGGTTTTGTTCTCGCTTATTCGTACCTTTGCAACCAAAATAAAACCGAAGATAATGAATTATTTAGACAGAAATGAATTTAACTTCGACCCAAGCCCAAAGGTGCTTGACGCCGTTAAGAATTTCAACCCGAAGGATTTGTGTTTCTATACCCGCATCTACGACCAGGGAAAGAAAAGCGTGATCTCCGTTCGGCTGAGTGAGATTTATGGAGTTCCCGAGGAGCAGGTGCTGCTGGGATATGGCGGTGAAGACATCCTGAAGAATTCGGTTCACTATTTCCTGATGAATGGTGACAACAAGACCATACTGATTCCGGAATTCTCATGGTGGTACTACAACCGTATTGCCGGCGAGTGCGGCGGAAACTTCGAGATGTATCCCCTGCACGAGTGCGACGAGACGTTCAGCTACGACGTTGACGAGGTGATTGAGTTCACCAACCGCATACATCCCCGCATGCTGCTGCTGGCATCGCCCAACAATCCCACGGGCAACGGACTGACTCCCAGCGAGATTACCCGCATCATGGAGAACATCCCCGGCGACACCATCGTGCTGATTGACGAGGCCTACGCCAGCTTCATCTCTACGGATACCGACTATATTGCCCCGCTGGTGGAGAAGCACTCGAACCTGATTATCTCGCGCACGCTGTCGAAGTTCTACGGACTGCCCGGCCTGCGCGTCGGCTTCGCCTTCATCGGCAAGGGCCACGAGCAGTTCATCAGCTACATCAACAAGTATCTGGGATTCAACCGTTTCTCTGAGGCCGTTGCGCTGGCTGCACTCGACAGCGACGACTATTACCGCCAGGTGGCCGACGACATGGAATGGGGACGACAGCTCTACAAGAAGGAACTGGGCCATCTGCCCGGCTTCAAGGTGTACAAGTCGGTAGCCAACTTCATCCTCATCAAGTACCCCATCGAGATGAAAGACGCGCTGCTGAAAGCCCTGACCATCGAGGACTATAAGATTAAGTTCATGGGCGACAAGGGTCTGGAGTCGTGCCTGCGCATCACATTGGGCCGCAAGGAACAGACACAGGTGGTATGCGATACCATCAAGAAGGTTTACAACGAATTGTAATGGACGAGAAAATATCAGCAACCCTGAAGTCTTCTGAGACAGAAGACTGGTTGGACTATCATGTGGTGCGGCCCTTCAGCTATCACTGGGCCGCATTCTTCAATCGCTTTGACATTCATCCCAACACGGTCACCATCTGGTCGATGATCATTGGTGCGCTGAGTTGTGTGTTCTTTGCCCACGGCTGCTTCTACTACGAAGGAACCATGGGACTGGTGTATAACCTCATTGCCATCGTGCTGCTCTGCATTGCCGACATACTGGACTGCACCGACGGCCAGCTGGCTCGCATGAGCGGAAAGAAGAGCCGTCTGGGACGCATACTCGACGGCGTGGCCGGCTTCACCTGGTTCACGCCCATCTACCTGGCACTGGTGTGGCGATTCTACCATCACCACGACATTGAATTCAGCCTGCTGGGCATCAGCGACACCGAGCAGAACGTGATGATTGCGACCATCGTGGTGTTCATCATCGGACTGATTTCAGGCATTCACGGACTGGCCGGACAGCAGCGACTGGCCGACTACTACATCCAGGCTCACCTCTATTTCCTGAAGGGAGAGAAGGGAAGCGAACTGGACAACTCGGCCCAGCAGCAGGAAATCTACGACAAGATGGACAGCTCGACCAGCTGGGTGGAACGCCTTTTCCAGAAATCTTATATAGGCTACACGCAGAAACAGGAAGGCCGCACGCCGCAGTTCCAGCGACTGCTGCGCCTGCTGAAGACAAAATTCGGAACCGCCGAGCATATCCCGGCAACGGTGCGCGAAGAGTTTCACCAGAACTCGCTGCCGCTGATGCCATGGAACGGACTGCTCACCTTCAATTTCCGCTCGGCATGGCTGTTCCTCTTCTGCCTGATTGACATTCCCGTGGGCAACTTCCTGTTCGAGATTATCTGCATGGGACTGCTCACCAGCTATGTGAACCATCGCCACGAGACCTTCTGCCGCAAGATTGCAGACAAAGTGGAAAAGGATGCCGCATAAACCGGCCAACCAATAGAATCAGAAAACAACAACGCTCATGAAGTGGACCAAGAAACGGCTGAACAACCTGTTCTTTGTCATCGGTCTGGCAGCCGTGGTGATCATGATGTTCACGTTCGATGTCAGTTTCGTCGAACTGTGGCAGCACCTGAAGCATGCCGGCTACTGGCTCATTCCCATTCTGGGCGTGTGGATCATCATCTACGGACTGAACGCCCTGTCGTGGCAATGCATCATCAAGAGCAACAGCGACGAGCACGAGCACGTGGGATGGTGGCGCATCTACCAGCTCACCATCACGGGCTATGCACTGAACTATGCCACACCCGTGGGCGGTCTGGGCGGCGAGCCTTACCGCATCATGGAACTGTCGCGCTACATGAGCCGCCAGCATGCCACCTCGTCGGTGATTCTCTATGCCATGATGCACTTCTTTGCCCACTTCTGGTTCTGGTTCCTTTCCATCTTCATCTACCTGGCACTGGCTGCCGCCGGCAACCTTCCCATCACGCGGGGCATAGCCATCACGCTGGCGCTGATTGTGGTGTTCTGCCTGCTGGCCTTCTATGTGTTCGCAAAAGGCTATAAGAACGGCATCGTGGTGAAAATCATCCGATGGATAGGAAAGATTCCGGGACTGAAGGGATGGAGCACACGCTTCCAGGAGAAGCATGCCGAGTCGCTGAAAAATATCGACACACAGATTGCTGCCCTGCATCATCAGGACAAGCGGGCATTCTACACCAGTCTGATATTGGAATACCTCTCGCGCGTGGTGCAGAGCAGCGAGATATTCTTCATGCTGCTGCTCTTCGGCATCGACGGCGGAGGCGACTTTGGCGGACTGTGCATCATCTACCTCCACTCCATCCTGATACTTTCGTTCACCACGCTGTTTGCCAACCTCATCGGCTTCCTGCCCATGCAGCTGGGCGTGCAGGAAGGCGGTTTCGTGCTCTCCATTGCTGCCCTCGGACTGTCGGCCGCACTGGGCATCTTTGTGAGCATCATCTGCCGCGTGCGCGAGATTATATGGATTTTCATCGGCCTTCTGCTGATGAAAACCAACAAGCAAGAGGCCGATTAATAAAGGCTTTCGGGTATCAGTTTCTTCGCATTTTCGAAGTCTTCCACCGTGTCGAGCTCGATGGAGAAGTAACGGGTGGTATCCACTACGGTGAAAGTGTGGCCTTGGGGAATGAGCCGTTCGAAGGCGCGCTCATAGAAGATGTCTATCAGTCCCTCGCCTTCAATCATCTGCTCGAGTTCGCGGAAAAGCGCGGCGCTGTAGTCGGCCTCCATTTTCTCGATGCCCACACTCTCGCCAATGGCCTGCTCGATGGAACACACCTTGCTGATTTCAACCACGCGGTTTTGGTCATCCACAATCACCTTGATTTCCTCCTCGCCCAGTTCGTGGCGGTTAAGCGCCAGCGCGCTGCCCTCGGCCGATAGCACGGCAGGGATAATCTGAGGGTCGAAAAGAATGTCGCTGTCGAGCAACAGGAAGTCGCGCCCCTCGGTATAGGGCCGCGTCAGCCACAACGAGAAGATGTTGTTGTTGTGAGCATAGTCGGGATTATCGATGAAATGGATGGTGAGGTCGGGATAGTGCGAGGTCAGGAAGTCGCGAATCATCTGTGCACGATAGCCCGTCACCACCACCAGTTCGCTGATTCCCGCAGCAATAATACCGTCGACCGTGCGCTGTAATAAGGTGCGCTGTCCAACGGTGAGCAGACACTTGGGGCGCTCGTCGGTCAGCGGGCGCAGTCGTTTTGCCATTCCGGCAGCTAAAATTACTCCTATCATAATTGTTCTGTATTTAGATTTTTCTCATTCGCTACGAATCGCTGCATACTGACTTTCAGCCAGGTGCCGTGGAAAATGCGCCACAGGAAGATGCAGCCCCTGAAGGTGAGCTCGATGGCCATGGCCGTCCACACGCCTGCAAGGCCGTAGACGGGAGCCAGCGTTGCGGCCATCGTGAGGCGCACCAGCCACATCGACCCGAGGTTCATCATGGCCGGACGGAAGGTGTCGCCGGCTCCGATGCAGATGCTGTAGCTGACAATGGAGGCGGCAAAGAACGGCTCTGCCCATGCCTCTATGCGCAGGGCCTCGGTGCCCAGACTGCGGATTTCCTCGACGGGCGAGAGGAAGCCTATCATCTCGGGGGCGAAAATCCACATCACCACACCCATCAGCGCCATGACGGCCATGCCCAGGAAGATGGTCATGTGGGCAAAGCTACGTGCCAGCTGCCCTTGCCGGGCGCCGATGCTCTGTCCCACAAGGGTGGTGGCCGCCTCGCCGATGCCATAGCCCGGCATATAGCAGAGACTCTCTGCGGTGACGGCAAAAGAGTTGGCGGCTATCGCCATCACGCCCAGCGGTGCCACAATCATGGTGCTAACAATCTGCGCACCGCTCATCAGCATGTTCTGGGCAGCCATCGGCGACCCTATGTTGAGGGCGTTGCGGATGTATTTCCACTGGAAGCGCCACACGCCCGGCTCCTTCGTTAGCGACAGCTCCGACGAGCGGAACACCGCAAACCACATAAGCCACACGCCGATGATGATGAACGACAGGGCCGTTCCCAAGGCGGCACCCAGCACGCCAAGGTGAAGAATGAATATGCAGATGTAGTTGAATATCACGTCGAGCACACACATCAGCACGTTGAGAATGCTCGGCACACGCATGTTTCCGGCACATTTCAGCATGTTCGACGCAATGCTGCGCATCATCATGAAGGGCGTGCAGAGAGCGAAAATGGCGAAATAAACCGACGAATCGTGATGAATCTCCTCGGTGCCGCCCAGCCAGAGGGGCAGCGGACCGGCCACGGCCAGCGCGATGGCACCCAGCACCACTGAGAAAACTGCCGACGACATGATGCCCTGGCGGAACACCTCGCGGGCCTGACGGAAATCGCTGGCCCCGATGAAATGAGCCACCTGTACCGAGAAGCCCATGGCCGCGGCACCCGTGAGCGCACCGAAAAGCCACATCGTGCTCTCCACCAGACCTATGGCCGCCGATGCCTCGGCACCCAGCGAGCCCACCATCGACGCATCGATATAGAACATCAGTATGCTGGAAATCTGCGACAAGATAGAGGGAATAGACAACTGCACAATCAGATTCATCTTCTGATTGCTGGTCATCTCCTGCCTGTTGCGAATCATTTCAAGCAGGGCGTCGCTCTTTCTCTTGCTTATCACGGATGCAAAGGTAGTAATAAAAATCGAAAAATGAAAAAGCGGCTGCCCGAAGACAGCCGCCAATTTGTTATTTACTTAAAAATTCTCTCTTTTTTCTAAGGAGTTGCTTCTTAGAAGCGGTGCTCCATTGTCAAGTCCATTGCAAATACTGTTGTTGCTAAGAGGACTAATGCTACAATAATTGTCATAATGTTACCCTTTCTTTACTTTTAAATTAAACAATCTTTTTATTATCCCTAAAAACTAGTCTTTTTAACCCTCCCGGGCATCGTGTTATCACTGAAATGCAACCTCTCGTTTACCTTAACTATACCTATCGTCCTAACAATCTTCTAACCTACTAATACCAAAACAATATTCATCATACTAATAACTAAAACAAAACAACTATCAATCTATACCTTAAACTAAAAACCTATGTCTGTTTCTTTTTGACAATGCAAAGGTACGACAGTTTCCGGAATCAGCAATGGATTGACACAAGAAAAACATCAAAAACGGCTCGATTCTTGATGAAAATCAAAATTGTGTACGCACATAAAGCCGTTTTTGATGCTTTTCAGCAGGTTTTTCCCTTAATCCTTCCTTAGGGGAAATACCCCACCCCTAACCCCTCCCCTCAAGGGGCGGGGAGTCCAAAGGCCAAGAATAGCGGGGAAAACAAAAGCCTCCCCGAAGGGAGGCTCGTTACTATCTACTCCCCTCCCTATAGGGAGGGGCTGGGGGTGGGTCTTTTTTTTCCTATTTTATTCTTCTACCCAGCCTGTTTCCTTGGCTTTCCACTCGGGCACCACCTTTCCGGGATGGTAGTAAGAATCCAGATAGATATTGAATATCAGCATGCTGTAGGCGGGAATAGTGGTCTGAGTGGCAGCCCCGTAGCCCAACTGATAGGGCATATACACGCGCCAGTAGTCGCCGATATGCATATTCTGCAGGGCTGTGGAGAAGCCGTCGCGCACGTTGCTTACCGCGAACTTCACGGGAACAGCCGTTGCCACATCCAGTTCGCCGCTATAGCTGGTGTCGAAGATGCCACCCTTGGGATGCTGGGCCGTAGGAATCAGCTGACCGCGATAGTGCACCCGCACCGAATCGGTGAACAGCGGACAGCCCGAGCCCTTTCCGTTCTGCAGCACTTCCACCACTATGTGGTCCACATCCTTGGCCACGGCGTCGTTGACCGACCAGTTGGTCAGTATCTTCCACTTGCCCGTCTTGTCAGCCTTGGCCTGGTTGTAGATGTTGCTGAAATAGGCTTCGTTCTTCGACTGCCAGTCGGCATATTCGTTGCTGTCGTCGCCGTCGCTCTCGCTACAGGCTGCGAAGAACGAGGCAGACACGAGGAAGAGCGCCGTCAGGCAAGCGGCCTGCAACCGGCTGAGGCAGTTCTTCCACCTGCTCCCCTGCCCCACCTTATTTATATATAAGGCATTCTTCTGGCCGACAGAATCTCCAATCGTCATTATGCTATGCTTTTTTATTATTACTGAATCTTCTTCAACAGGCTGGCAATGCTCACCTTGTCCTCGATCAGACCCAGCAGGTCGCTGATCTTCACGCGCTCCTGCTCCATCGTGTCGCGGTTGCGCAAGGTCACGCAGTTGTCCTCCAGCGTGTCGTAGTCAACGGTAACGCAGTAAGGAGTACCCACGGCGTCCTGTCGGCGATAGCGCTTTCCGATGGTGTCCTTCTCGTCGTAGGCGCAGTTGAAGTGGAACTTCAGCTGGTCGATAATCTCGCGAGCCTTCTCGGGCAGACCGCCCTTCTTCACCAGCGGCAGCACGGCCAGCTTCGTGGGAGCCAGGGCAGCGGGCAACTTCAGCACCACGCGGCTCTCGCCGTTCTCCAGCTGCTCCTCGGTGTAGGCGTGGCACATGATGGAAAGGAACATACGGTCAACACCGATTGAGGTCTCGATCACAAACGGCGTATAGCGCTCGTTGGTCTGCGGGTCGAAGTATTCAATCTTCTTGCCCGAGTATTTCTGGTGCTGCGACAGGTCGAAGTTAGTACGGCTGTGGATACCTTCCACCTCCTTGAAGCCGAACGGCATCTTGAACTCGATGTCGGTAGCGGCGTTGGCATAGTGAGCCAGCTTGTCGTGGTCGTGGAAACGATAGTTCTCTGCGCCGAAGCCGAGGGCCTGGTGCCAGGCCATACGCGTCTGCTTCCACTTCGGGAACCAGTCGAGCTCGGTGCCGGGCTTCACGAAGAACTGCATCTCCATCTGCTCAAACTCGCGCATACGGAAGATGAACTGACGGGCCACAATCTCATTACGGAAAGCCTTACCAATCTGGGCGATACCGAAAGGAATCTTCATACGACCGGTCTTCTGCACGTTCAGATAGTTCACAAAGATACCCTGAGCTGTCTCAGGACGCAGGTAGATCTTCATCGAAGCATCGGCTGAGGCACCCATCTCAGTAGAGAACATCAGGTTGAACTGACGCACATCGGTCCAGTTGCGAGTACCGCTGATGGGGCATACAATCTCCTCGTCGAGGATAATCTGCTTCAACTCATCCAAGTCCGGACCCTGCATAGCAGCAGCGTAGCGGGCATGAAGGGCATCGCGTTTCTCCTTGGTTTCCTTTACGCGCTCAGAGGTTTCCAGATATTTGGCCTCGTCGAAGCTATCGCCAAAGCGTTTGCGAGCTTTTTCTACTTCCTTCTGAATCTTCTCGTCATACTTGGCAATCTGATCCTCAATCAGCACGTCAGCACGATAGCGCTTCTTAGAGTCGCGGTTGTCAATGAGGGGATCATTAAAGGCGTCAACGTGACCGGAAGCCTTCCATATTGTTGGGTGCATGAAGATGGCACTGT
>JAEEGJ010022430.1_pt1 | contig 13407 bp, 12 predicted proteins | sample 8958761 | NCBI WGS metagenome assembly JAEEGJ01 (sample SAMN16246546, study PRJNA631951) | gut metagenome | biome: gut microbiome; feature: rumen; material: RS-attached | host: Bos | place: Iran: Karaj | collected 2018-10
CCATACCGAGACCGTACTCGGCGTTGTCCTCAAACAGGGAGTTGGCCCATGCCACACCCTTGCCACTGCGGTAGTTCTTGCAGTAAGGCGTTGCAGGAGCGGAACCGCCATAGATGGACGAGCAACCCGTGGCGTTAGCCACCATCATGCTCTCACCGAAGAGCTGTGTGATGGTCTTGATATAAGGTGTTTCACCGCAGCCTGCGCAAGCGCCAGAGAACTCGAACAACGGCTGTGCGAACTGGCTGTTCTTGGTGCTGGCGTATTTGTCTATGAGGTTGTCTTTGTAGGTGACTTTCTTCTGACCGTAGTCCCAGTTCTTGGCTTCGTTAAGTTGGCTCTCGAACGGTTTCATCACCAATGCTTTCTCCTTAGCAGGGCAGACGTCGGCGCAATTGCCGCAGCCTGTGCAGTCCATGACTGAAACCTGCATTCTGAAGTGCATGCCTGCCAATTCTTTCGGAGCCTTCATATCGATAGCTGCCATACCCTTTGGAGCCTTCTTCATCTCGGCGTCGGTCATTACGACTGGACGGATTGCTGCGTGAGGGCAGACCAATGCGCACTGGTTGCACTGGATACAGTTGGCTGGGTTCCATTCAGGAACGACGGTGGCAACGCCACGTTTCTCATAGGCTGTTGTACCTGCTGGGAATGTACCGTCAACGATGTCTTTGAACGCGCTCAATGGGAGGTCGTTACCGCACTGGGCGACCATCGGACGCATCACCTTGTTGATGAATTCAGGATCATCAGCGTTGTGCTCGAATACGAAGTCGGTTGTGCAGTCGAGTTCTGCCCATTCGGCTGGGATTTCAACTTTCTGGATCTCACCACCGCGGTCAACGGCTGCGTAGTTCATGTTGACAACGTCTTCACCCTTCTTGCCGTAACTCTTCACGATGAACTTCTTCATCTGCTCCACAGCGAGGTCGTAAGGGATAACGCCTGAAATCTTGAAGAATGCGCTCTGAAGGATGGTGTTGGTACGGTTGCCGAGACCGATCTCAGCAGCGATCTTCGTAGCGTCGATGATGTACATATTAATATTGTTGAGAGCGAGATATTTCTTCACATAGTCAGGAAGATGCTTCTTTGTCTCAGCAACGCTCCATGGCGAGTTGTAGAGGAATGTTCCATTCTTCTTCAAACCGCGGAGGCAGTCGTATTTCTTAAGATATGACGGAACGTGTACTGCCACGAAGTCAGGTGTGCCGACGAGATAAGGAGCCAAGATTGGCTGGTCGCCGAAACGGAGGTGTGAGCAGGTGTAACCGCCTGATTTCTTTGAGTCGTAGTCGAAATAGGCTTGGCTGTACTTGTTTGTGTTGTCGCCGATAATCTTGATAGAATTCTTGTTGGCGCCTACAGTACCGTCAGCGCCGAGGCCGTAGAACTTGGCTTCGAATGTGCCCTTTGGAAGGATAGAAATCTCTTTGCCGACCTTGAGTGAACGGTGTGTCACGTCGTCTTTGATACCGACAGTGAACTGGTTCATCGGTTTGTCTGAAGCGAGGTTCTTGTAAACAGCAAGGATTTGAGCTGGTGTTGTATCCTTTGAAGAGAGACCATAACGGCCACCGATAATCATAGGCTTTTTCTCTGCAGGGATGTCTTTGCAGTTGGCGAAAGCCTCAACAACGTCGAGATAGAGTGGGTCACCGTTTGCGCCTGGCTCTTTTGTGCGGTCGAGCACGCAGATGCGCTTGATTGTTTCAGGAAGCACAGCACCGAGATATTTCACGCTGAACGGACGATAGAGGTGAACTGTCACGAGGCCGAGTTTCTTGCCTGCTTTGTTCTCCTTGTCGATGACGGTCTTGATGACGTCGTTGACTGAACCCATGGCGATGATGACGTCTGTTGCGTCTTTTGCGCCGTAGTATACGAATGGAGCATATTCACGACCAGTGATCTGGCTGAGCTTCTTCATGTATTTTGCCACGATGTCAGGAAGAGCGTCGTAGTATTTGTTCTGCAACTCTCTTGTCTGGAAGTAGATGTCAGGGTTCTGTGCTGTACCGCGTGTTACAGGGTGTTCTGGGTTAAGAGCTCTGTCGCGATATTCCTTCAAAGCCTTGTAGTTGACGAGCTTGCGGAGTTTCTCCATGTCGGCAGCTTCAACTTTCTGGATCTCGTGTGATGTGCGGAATCCGTCGAAGAAGTGGACGAATGGCACGCGGCCTTCGATTGCTGCGAGGTGTGCCACTGGGGCGAGGTCCATGATTTCCTGCACTGAGCTTGTTGCTAACATTGCGAAACCTGTCTGGCGTGCGCTCATCACGTCGGCGTGGTCGCCGAAGATTGAAAGAGCCTGTGCAGCGAGGGCACGTGCTGAGACGTGGAACACGCCTGGGAGCAACTCGCCGGCGATTTTGTACATGTTAGGTATCATCAGCAATAAGCCTTGTGATGCTGTGTAGGTGGTGGTCAAAGCACCAGCCTGCAAAGAGCCGTGCACTGCGCCTGCAGCACCCGCCTCTGACTGCATCTCAACGACCTTCACTGTGTCGCCGAAGATATTTTTCTGACCTTTTGCTGCCCATTCGTCGATATACTCTGCCATCGGTGATGACGGGGTGATAGGATAAATGGCGGCAACTTCACTGAACATGTAGGCAACATGGGCAGCAGCCTGGTTGCCGTCACATGTCATAAATTTTTTTTCTGCCATATTTTTATTTACTTTTTAAGTTGATTTATTTTTGTCATTTAACAGTCTTCTTGATATCTTTTTTGTCAGCTGCCTCATCCATATCGTTGAGGTATTCATGGTTGTAAGGGCCTCTTGGGATATCCATGAAGATATACTCGTTGGTCTTACGCGCCGCTTTGATATGCTCGGTTAAAGCTGTGTTGATAGCTGACGCTGCGAGGTCGGCCAATGTCCCTAATAGACCGCTTGATCCGCTTTTGACACTTAAGTCAAGATACAAATCACAGCTTCTGTCGAAGATGATTTCGTTGGTCTTAGCTGATTTTATGATATAATGTATCTTGGTGTTGATGCCAAAGCCTTGTTTTTCCCAGACGTCGATGACAGAGAAGACGACTGCGTCGGCGCCGAAAAACTGTTTGAATTTGTCGAATTTGCCTTCGATGAAAAGCTCAGAGTCGTAGGCACTCTCGGCTCTCAAGATCTCCATTGTAAGGAATGGCGGGATGACGTAATATCCGGCTTCTGCCAAAGGTCGGGCGATGGAAGTGTATAACAATTCCTTAGCCGCGACATGGTTGGTGTTGTTGATGGGGGGCATCACGAGCACTGTGACGGGCTTTTCAGCATACATCTTAGGATACTGGTTGCCTCTTGTGTAGTTGCTTGTGGCACATGATGTGAAGATTGTTGCCATAAGCCCGATTATTGAAAACAATACTAGTCTTTTCATGGCTTTCTCTCCTTTGCACGGTCAACTAACGGCTTGATAAACTGGGCCGATTCTGGATACAACTCTATTTCTTTCTGCATCAATTCGAGGCCGTATTGGTAAAAATCGGTTCTCGACATCATTTTTCTTTGTCTCGGTGTCGCTGTCGAGGCGAATATCTGGTCGATATCCGGTGTCAGAAGCAGATAGCCGTATTCGGCGCATACTCCTGGAGGCGGGACTTGACGTGAGCCGCCCGGATTGTTCACCATATCCTCATAAACCATAATGAGATCGCAAATTGCTTGTGGCGACTGCTTGTCATAATAAGCATATGCTGCCTCGTCATATTCATAAACGTCGCCGGATGCCACACTACCCCAATAGTAAAGTCTCTCCGAAACGCATGATGAGAAGAGCGTCATTACGACAATACAAATTGCCAACAATTTAAAATTTCTCATAATTCTATGACTTTACTTTCGTTGTTTGATAAGAAAATAAGGTCTTTCAGCACAACATTACCATTTGAGGTAACGATGATCTCATGTTTTCCGGGAGCGATTTTGATGGTGTTCTTTGCAGTCTGTTTGATGCGACGGTCTGTCCTCCAATCTTTGAGTTTCACCGTGTTCACCTCATATTCTGTGCCATCGATCGTCACGGTGACAGGATAGGAGGTCTGGGCCACGAATGACACGCTTGACTGTTCGCTTCTGCCTGATTCCACCGAATATGTACCGACTCCGCAACTTGTCATTGCGAGGAGCAGTGCTGCTATTGCCAATATCTTTTTCATGATGATTTGTTATTTGTCAGAAACGTAATACTTTGTTAAAAGCTTGTCTTCGTCAAGCTTGTCGCCTTGATATGAGCAGAATGATATTTCTGTTTCTGGAGTGTCGCCCACCGACATCTCAACTGTTACGGTGCCAATCATCTTGCCTGGGAGCTCCACGTCGACGCCTGTCTGAGGGTTCTTGACGGTCTTGCCTTTTGAATAGACTTTGAAGACGTCGCCAGGGGCGAGGCCCTGTGACTTGCCGCCAGAAATGATATAGCTGCCGTCCTCGATGGCGAGGATGTAGGACTTCCATGGCTGGTCGGTGCACTTCTTGATGATATTCTCGACGAGCTGTGAGATAGCTGCAGAGATAGCCTTGTCGCTTAATGTGGCGTCAAAACCCGCCTCACCGCCAATGCCGAGAGTCTCTTTTGTCGTGGTCTCAGCAAAACCTTCGGCTTCTTCGGAGTAGATGACGAGACTTGTGGCGGCATCCACGATGCGGATGCTCACGCCTGCCTCGACGGTCTGTGTCTTTGTGGATGAGAACACCTTCTGCTGGCCTTCAGTCTTACGGCCATATTTTGTGATTGAACCGACGATGAGGTAGTCGGCATTGATTTTGTTCATGCCTTCGCCTTTTTCCTGAACGAGAGCGTCAAGGTCGGATCTTTCTAAAAGGATAAATTTCCCTGATTGACTCAGTTTCGCCATGAGGAAGTCGGTAGCTTGCTTCTGCATAGGGTCGTTGTCTCTGTCGTAGAACATGCCCTTGCCGTACTGCGTTTCGTTGGTGAATCGTCCAATGGCGACTTTTCTCTTGATTGTCTTCTCGCTTTGCGCGAAAATCGTACCAGCAATAACCATTGCTAATACTAAAATCAAAAATTTCTTCATGGTTTTAATCTTTTGGTTTTTACTACTTGCTCTCGTGCTGGCAACCTTCGTGCTGGTGCTGGCAACCTTCGTGATTGCCTTCGCATTGTTTGCCTTCTTCATGTTTGCAGTTGCCTTCGTGTTTCTGGCAGCCTTCGTGATTGCCTTCGCATTTCTTGCCTTCTTCGTGTTTGCAGTTGCCTTCGTGTTTCTGGCAGCCTTCATGGTTGCCTTCGCATTTGTGGCCTTCTTCATGCTTGCAACCTTCGTGTTTGTCGCATTCATGTTTTGGCATGTTAGCTTTCATTTCCTGCATCTTCTTTGCCATGTTGATGGCTTCTGCTCTCTGTTCTTCGTCGAGGTCTTCCCAGTTGGCGAGGGCGTTGACCATTGCATCCATGCAACCCATCATTTCAGGGCACATCTCAGGTTTCTGGCCATGATGGTCGCACTCATGATGTTTCTCGCACTGCTCTTTTTTATCTTTGCAGCACTCTTTCTGTTCGCAATTCTCTTTGTTTTCCTGTTTGTCGCAGCATGATGTCATCAAAAATGCCACGAGACCGAGTGTTAATAAGTATTTTTTCATTTTTTTTTAAATTATTTGTTATTAAATATTATTCATGAATGTCGAGATAGTAAATCACTTCATCGTCGCGTTTCATAAAATGCTGTTCGCGGGCGACTTTCTCAAGATATGCTGAGTCGTTACGCAGGGCGTTGAGGGTCTGCTTTTGCTCTTTGATCGTAGTGTTGACCTCTTCGATTTCGCGATCCACCTTGCGGCATTTGCGGAACGAACGACCCTGCTCAAAGATGTTGTATTGGTCGAAAAACACAATGACAGCTGCAAAAAGCAGAGTCACGATGATATATCTCCTTTTCGACAATACTTGAAAAACCTCTTTAAACGACATTGCTTAATTTTTTTGCAAAGATACATATTTTTATGGAAATTTTATTATTTTTGCAAAAAATATCATTAAAAATATGAAGAGATTATTGTTTGCAGCGGTTCTGATTTTCGCTTCGATAGCTGCGTTTTCGCAAGATGATGAATATCAAAAGTTTTTGGAGCAACAGAAAAAGCAGATGGAGGAGAAGTCGAAGGCCGACAAGCAGAAAATGTCGGATATGAGCCAGGAGTACCAGGATTACGTCGACAGGATGAATGCCGAGTTTGCCGAGTTTGTCGCCAAACAGTGGGAGCTTTTCGATGAGTTCAAGAAGCAGCAGCTGGCATTTTCGCTGCCGAAGATTGAAGAGGCACCAGTGGCGGTGAATACTGTTTCGGAGAAAGAGGTGGTGACGGAGGAGTCGAAAGAGATAGAATACGTTGTGGAGACGAAGCTGCCTGCGGTGACGGAGACGGTGAACATGTCGTATGAGGAGAAAGACAATGACAACTACGAGTTGAAGACTCGTCTCGACAAGGACGGCGCAGTCGACTTGCCGGTGAAGGAATATGTGGAGGAGAAGCCTACGCCTGTGACCAACGGCACGGAGATAATACTGAATTTCTATGGACGTCAGGTGCCCTTGCATGTGAGTCAGAAGCTGAAGGCAAAGAGCAGTGGTAAAGATGAGAAAAACGTGGCGAACTATTTCGCAAATATCGCGAAAAACCGTGAGGAGACCAAGTCTTTGTGGGACGAGCTTACTGGCGTGGTCGATGAGTTCGGACTCAACGAATGGGGCTACTTCTGTTTGTTGCGCACCCTCTCGGAGAAGATGTTCACCAACATCGACGACCGTGTGCTGTTCTGCTTCTACATGCTGCGTAATGAGGGTAACTTCAAGGCTCGCGTGGCTCGCGGCAAGAACTCGGACAGGCTCACCTTGCTCATTGCTTTGGACAACAGCAAAGAAGTGTATTCATACACGTTTTTCCAGTTTAAAGATGATGAAAACGGCACCAGAAAGGTGAAGTATTACACTGTTTATGGCGGTGGCAAAGCCAACGAGGCCGTGTATTCGTACGATTTCTGCAAGCAGGACGTTGACAAGAAAGAGATGAAGCTTGACTTTACCAAGAATCTTAACATGGGCGCCTGCGACGTGACACGCACGGTGCAGCTGACAAAGAAACGCAGCGTGACATTGCCTTACAACAAGGCACACATGGCTTATCTGAACGACGTGCCGATGACGGTGTTCCCGATATATTTTGTCAATCCGATAGCCATTGAGGCACAACAGGTTCTGCAGGATAGCTTCAACGAGATGCGCAGCCAGTACACCCCGACGCAGTTCATCCAGATGCTGCTGCATTTCGTGCAGACAGGCTTTGAATACAAGACCGACGATGCCCAGTTCGGATATGAGAAATATTTCTATCCGGAAGAGGTGCTCGGATATCCTTACTGCGACTGTGAAGACCGCTCGGCGATGTTTGCCTGGCTGGTGCAGAAATATACCAACGCCAAGGTCATCGGACTGCAATACGAAGGCCATGTGGCTACCGCTGTATGGTTTGGCGACGACGCCAATGTGAAGGGCGACGGCTTCATGTACGGCGGCAAGAAATATTATGTGTGCGACCCGACATACATCAATGCGAGTATCGGAATGACGATGCCGCAGTTTAAGGGGAAGACACCTAAAATCATAAAACTCAGAAAATAGTTTGAAGTTATGAAAAAGAAATTTTGGATTATAATCCTAATTATTTTAGTCCTCGGTGGTGCTGCCACTGCTGTTTATTACATCTGGTTCCATAAGGAATGGGTCGAGCCGGAAATGATTGAGCCTGAAGTGTTTAACGACTTCGACGAGGATCTTCTTATAGGTCTTTGGAAAGAAGGCGAGGTGTATTACCGCTACAATGACGACGGCACCGCTGTGACATGGGATCTTGCCGACGACGTGATGGAAGACGAGGGCACTGAACTTGACTGGACGCTGGAAGACGAAGTTTTTACGCATTACTATAAAATGGAGATAGGCGGCATAGTGCCTAAAGTGTTCAAAATGAAGGTGTTGGAACTCGACGTGATGGAATATGGCGACGAATTCGGTGTTGAGCACAAATTCACGAAAGTGGAGGAGCTGCAGCTTATTCAGTAAAACGTTTGAGCACCACGTAAGCTTCCTGTATGCCGAGTTCTCCGGCTTTGCTTAAATCCTTGATAGCCTGAGATTTCTTATCGAGATAAAGCAGGGTGAGAGCCCTGTTGTAATAGGCTTCAGCCAGATTGCGGTCGTATTGTATTGCCTTGGTGTAGTCGTCGACGGCCTTATCGAACTCCTGCATCTGAAGATGTATGTTGCCTAAGTTGTACCAGACATACGGGTTGCGGCTGTTTTTTGCCAAAACGGCTGAAATGGTGTTCAGCGACTGCTGATAGTCTGGTTTTTCCTGTGTGGTGATAATCTCCGATGCTCGTTTTTGCGTGATATAGATGGAGTTGTCGTAGTTGTGGTCGTTGACGATGAGTTCGGCTTTCGCGTTTTGCAGTGCCGCCAGGTTCATGCCTGCGTAGACGCCGAGCACAGGGTCGTCGAGGAGTGAGGTGAACAGACTCTCGCCTTTCTGATAGTTGAAAATTTCGAAGTTATATATTCCGTTAAGGAAAGTCTTGAGATTCAGATTGTCAACGGAGTTGATGACCTGGTCATTGACAAACGAGGTGTGGTTTTCGTCAAGAATGTCGTTTTCCACGTACGCCATTTTCCCGTCAAGGCGCATGTTTTGTGATATCTGGCTGAGTGTGGCATCAAGGTAATAGTGGCTGTTGTCGGTGATGTTGATGACGAAGCTTCCTTTAGGCCTGATTTGGATATCAGAGAACTGCACCAGCGTCTTATGTCGGTTTCCGTCGATGAAATCCGACTCGAAGCTGATGATTTTGTTGTAATCCATTTTTGAATAATGGTTGTAGAGCGAGTCGACGTTGGCTTGGTCTTCGCTCACGAAGGCCATGATTTGCTTGGCGTGCCATTGGTCTTGTTCGGCACCTTTGATGTCGTTTTTCTCAAATTTCACCACGGCTCGGTTCATCCAGGCGTCGATGAAGTCGGGGAAGAGTTCGATTACTTTGGTGAAATCGTCTTCGGCATTGTCCCACTGTTTCATCTGGTAGAAGAGGATGCCTCGGTTGAAGTATCCGTAGATATTGTCGGGATTGATTTCTATCACCTTGTTATACAAGGCGAGGGCCACATCGTAATCTTCGAGCATGGAGTAGATGAGTGCGCGGTTGAAGTAGGTGAGGGCGTTACGCTGGTCGATGATGTTGACCCGTTCGTAGTCGTTGAGTGCCGCTATGGTGTCGCCGAGGTTGAGGTAGGCTATTGCACGTTGGAAGTATATCAGCGGGTTATCGCCGTCCATGCGTAGTGCAGCGTTGAAGTCATCCATGGCAGCTTGGTATTCCTCACGTTCAAGTTCTATCATGCCGCGGCGCACCACTGCTTCGATATTGAAGAAGTCGTAATACACGGCATTATTCATGTCGGAGAGTGCGCCATCGAGGTCTTCGAGGTAGCGTTTGGCGATGCCTCTTGATATATAAGCATTGGCATTCTCCGGGTTGATAATCAATGCGGTGTCAAATTCTGCGACAGCGTTAGGGTAGTCGTTGAGGTGCATCAGTGTGGCTCCTGCTGCGAGGTGCAGGTCTTCGCTGAACGGATCGAGGCTGATGGCTTTCTTGAAGTCGTTCATGGCGTCGGCGTAGTTCGACAGATGGTCGTTGGCGACGCCACGGTAGTGATAAGCTCTGACGTAGAGAGGGTGTATTTCGAGTGTGCGGCTGAAGTCGTCGACGGCACCGGTATAGTCGCTGAGGCTGTATTTGGCTATTCCGCGGAGGAAATAAGCCTCAAAATCGTTGGGTTTTGCTATAACGGCGATGTTGAAATTCTGAATTGCCTCAGAGTAGTTTTCTTTTGAGAGGTCGAGCTTTCCCATCAGGATGTAGTGCTTGTGGTTGATTTGTGCACATATTTCCGTTAAGGTAAGGAAGATGAAAAACAATATGACGGTGAGACGCTTCACGGTCTGTTATTTCTGGTATTTTGTGAAAGCCTCCATAATGGAATCCTGGTAAGATTTCGACACTGTGATGTCTTTGATGCTGGTGGTGTCGAACTGTATGACGAACTCTGTCTGGTCTTTTTTGAGTGATGTGACGTGCAGCAGGTTGATCATGAAAGAGCGGTGGCAGCGTTGTATCGGGGTGTCACGCAGGTCGTCGGATAGCTTTTTCAGGTTGGTGCGAAGCAGGAAGTCGACGATTTTGTCGCTGTTTATGTATTTGACTGTCACGTAGTTATCGGCTGACTCGGCGTAGAGTATGTTTTCGATGTTGATGGAGAGGCGTATCTCGCCTTTTTCGTCTTTCAGATGTACGGTGTTGTTTTCCGGGCCTCTTTCGCCTATGTCTTTCAGTTTTCCTCTAAGATATTGGTTGTCAAGGAAAAGCAGTGAGATGGTATATGGTATTAGGAGCATCATCACTGTGTTGGCTATTGATTTGCGGAAGATGGCGAAGATGGCTTCCCAGAGTGTCAGGGTGGGGTTGTCGTTGATGTAGTTGTCGACGAAGCCCACTTTATAGGCGATGAAGACGTAGAATATCGACAGTACCACGGCGTCGGAGACGAGCCACAGCACGTAGTCGGGAAAGGTGAGTTGCACTTTTTTCACCACGAAGCCCATGACGACGCGGCTTAATGATACCACCACCATGCCCACGAGCACCATGAGTGAGGAGTACATGAGGTAGTTGGTGCTGCTGTTGTGGGGTATCCAGGTCTCAGAGTTGAAAGGCCTGAAGATGTTGATGAACACCAAAGAATAAACAGTGGTGAAGAGTATCATCCTCACCACGTTGTTTTTTTCAAGGAGGTAGCTTGGTAACTCCTTGTTTCCGAATATTTTCAGTTTATACTTTCTTGTATCCACTACTGAAGTTTGAACACGATAGGCAGTGTGTACTGTACACGCACTGGGTTACCGCGTTGTTTACCTGGTTTGAATTTAGGCAGGCTTTGGACGACGCGCACAGCTTCTTCGTCGCAGCCGCCGCCGATACCACGGAGCACTTTCACGTTGGATATTGAACCGTCTTTCTCGACGACGAAGCCCACGAACACTCTGCCTTGGATGTCGCTTTCACGAGCCATCATAGGGTATTTGAGGTTTTTCTGGACGTATTCGAGAAGTTTTGCCGGACCGCCAGGGAACTCAGGGTTCTCTTCCACTGAGAGGAAGATTTCCTCTTCGACGATCTCTTCTTCTTCGATTTCCGGAGCTTCGTAGACGTATTCTTCGATGACTTCGTTCTGGTCTACTTCAGCGTTAAGCTCGATATCTTCCACTTCGGCATCATTTTCCACCACTTGGATTTGTGTAACCTGTGGTTTTGGAGCCTGGACTGGTGGTTTAGGCTGTTCCTGTTTTGTGATTTCGACCATTTCTTCCTCAATCACTTCCACTTGTCTTTGAAATGTGTCGACAATTTGTTTGTCGTAGCTCTTGTGTTCAAAAACGCGCCATACCACAAACAAAGTCAGCACCAAACCTATAAGTGTGAATGTCAGTTTTTTGCTGTTAAGATCCGCTTTTGGTGATTTTTTTATTTCCATAATGTTAAATTTTAATCATATAAATAACGCTGCGAAGTTAGCAAAAATTATTGAATTGGCGATGAATTTTTTGCAATTTTTTTTCTGAATACCAATTTAAATATCAAAACGCCTAATACACAACCGATTACGTCGGCGAAAAAGTCGTAAACGCTTCCAAATCTGCCTTTGAAAACATGGTATGCCTGCAGTAATTCTGTTATGCCGCCGTAAGCTGCTGATATTAAAACCGAAGTCAGTTGAAGTCTGATGCGATAGATCTTGTCGTATTCGCAATATTCTTTCTTATAGCCGAGCATTATGGAGAAAGCGAAAGCCGCGAACATGATAAGGTGTGCGATCTTATCAGGTCCGAGCCAGTCCCAGAATGTTACGACTTTAGGAATATAATTCCCCGGCACGCCACAAAGTATCATGATTATGATACCACAAAGCAAGCCGGGGAAGATATGTCTTATCAGACTATTCAATGCTAACCGATGAGGGCTTTGTAACCTTCAGCGTCGAGGAGGTTGTCCATTTCTGCTGCGTTGGTCACTTCGACTTTGATGATCCAGCCTTCGCCGTATGGGTCGCTGTTGACTTTTTCTGGAGCGTCGGCGAGTTCTTCGTTGAATTCGATGACTTTGCCGCCCACTGGCATGAACATCTCTGAAGATGTCTTCACTGCCTCGATGGTGCCGAAAGTCTCTTCAGCTTCGAGAGTCTCATCCAATGTGTCGACGTCGACGAAAACGATGTCGCCAAGTTCGTGTTGTGCGTAGTCGGTGATACCGATGTAAGCATTGTCGCCTTCTAAACGGATCCACTCGTGATCCTTAGTGTACTTTAAGTTTGTAGGAATATTCATATCTTTTAATTGAGATTTATTTTTACTTAATAATTTCCACTGCAAAAATACAATTTTTATTGCATCAAAATTAATTTTCGAAAAATATTTTTTTATTGTGACAGACTGAAGCGTGCTGTGATGCCAGCGAAGATGTTTGTTGTCTTATAGGCGTTGGCGATGAACGGATTTGTCATGTCGTATTTGAAGAATGCCTGCATGCTGAGACGCTGGCTGAGGTTGTAGTCGCCGGTGAGGTAGACATTGATTTTATCTTGACCTGACGAGACCTGGCTGTTGTCTTCGTCGATGCTGCGCAACATGGTGACGTCTCTTCTGAATCCGATGTCGAGTTTGATTTTGAGGTCGTTGCTCACTTTTCTGGAATTGCCGCCGTCGAACAGCGAGATGTTGAATCCGAGGTCTTTGAAGGTATAGCCGAGGCCTATCACTATCTCACGACCGTTGACTTCGGTAATCTGGTTATTGCTGAATCCGAGAGTCAGAGTTCTTGTCTTTTTGTATTCGATGGAAGGTGCTAGGCTGTTCTGCAGCGTCATATTGATACCGAGAAGAGGCGAATACTGTTCGGTCATCATCACCTGTGAGAGGTCGTATTCTGGAATTCTCGTGGTTGTTCCTGAGTAGACAGCCATCTGGTTGTTGGCGTCGTAGTTGACGTTGGCGGCCCAGGTAGAGACGGTGAATGTCGACTTATAGGTGTGGGTGATGTTGATGCTCTTGAAGGTCTTCTTCAGTGCAGGGATCTTGGTGAGACCAGTGAAGTTGATGCTCCAGTTTGGCAATGCAAATTTCTGGAAGAGGGTCAACGACATATTTTCTGGGTTTCTGCCGCTATAGGCTGCCATGAATGAGTAGAGCAGCACATCCTGTGATGACGACGGATAGCCATATGGATATTCCTCGCCGGTGGTCTCGTCGTAGGCATAAGGACAGCC
>JAEEGJ010022435.1_pt1 | contig 13406 bp, 7 predicted proteins | sample 8958761 | NCBI WGS metagenome assembly JAEEGJ01 (sample SAMN16246546, study PRJNA631951) | gut metagenome | biome: gut microbiome; feature: rumen; material: RS-attached | host: Bos | place: Iran: Karaj | collected 2018-10
CTTACTTCGCGGGCCTTCTCACCAAAGATTGCTCTTAAGAGTCTTTCTTCGGCGGTAAGTTCGGTCTCACCCTTAGGTGTAACCTTACCTACGAGGATATCGCCGGCGCGAACTTCGGCACCGATACGGATAATACCTCTGTCATCAAGATCCTTCAAAGCGTCGTCGCCGACACCGGGAACGTCTCTTGTGATTTCTTCGGGTCCGAGTTTGGTATCACGGGCTTCTGCTTCGTATTCTTCTATGTGAATGGATGTGTAAACGTCATCCTGTACAAGGCGCTCGCTAAGTAAAACGGCATCCTCGTAGTTGTAACCTTCCCAGGTCATGAAACCGATAAGAGGGTTCTTACCGAGTGCAAGTTCACCACCGGATGTGGAAGGTCCGTCGGCAATAACTTCGCCCTTCTCAACTCTTTCACCCTTGAATACGATGGGCTTCTGGTTGTAGCAGTTGGACTGGTTACTGCGCTGGAATTTGGTAAGTTTGTATTCAACGGTCTCACCGTTGTCCTGAGCAACACGGATGAGATTGGAGGATACATATTCAACGGTACCGGATTCTTTGGCCACTACACAGACACCTGCGTCGACTGCAGCCTTGGGCTCCATACCTGTTCCTACTGCGGGAGCTTCCGTAACCATAAGCGGAACGGCCTGACGCTGCATGTTGGAACCCATGAGGGCACGGTTAGCGTCGTCGTTCTGAAGGAAAGGAATAAGCGCGGTAGCTACGGAGAATACCATCTTGGGTGATACGTCCATGTAATCGAACATGGTGATGGGATACTCCTGAGTTTCTTCGCGGAAACGACCGGAAACCGACTTCTTAACGAAGGTTCCGTCGGGATTGAGGGCTACGTTAGCCTGAGCTACGTGGTAATTGTCCTCTTCGTCCGCTGTCATGTAAACAACTTCGTCGGTTACGCGAGGGTTCTCGGGATCGCTCTTGTCGATCTTACGATAAGGCGCCTCGATGAAACCGTATACGTTAATTCTTGCATAGGATGCAAGAGAGTTGATAAGACCGATGTTGGGACCTTCGGGAGTCTCGATGGGGCACATACGTCCGTAGTGGGAGTAATGTACGTCTCGAACTTCGAAAGAAGCTCTTTCTCTTGAAAGACCGCCGGGACCGAGGGCTGATAAACGTCTCTTGTGAGTTAACTCACCGAGAGGGTTGTTCTGGTCCATGAACTGTGAAAGCTGTGATGAACCGAAGAACTCTTTAACAGCTGCCTGTACGGGCTTGATGTTGATAAGAGCCTGAGGTGTAACCTCTTCCGTATCATGTGTCTGCATTCTTTCGCGAACAACACGCTCGAGTCTTGAAAGACCGATACGATACTGGTTCTGCAAAAGCTCGCCCACCGCACGGATACGTCTGTTTCCGAGGTGGTCGATATCGTCATCGTTACCGATGCCGTATTCAAGATGCATATTGTAGTTGATGGATGCGAAAATATCATCAACGGTAATGTGCTTGGGAACAAGCTCATGTACGTTCTTCTTGAGGGCATCAAACAATTCTTCGGGCTTGTCGCCGAACTCGTCAAGAATAGCCTTGAGAGTGGGATAGTAAACAGCCTCTGTGATGCCAAGCTCTGCGGGATCGCAGTCAACGTATCCGGTAATGTCTACCATGAGGTTGGAAAGAACACGTTCAACACGCTCTTCCGTCTCTACCATAACGTAGGGAACGGCTGCGTTCTGAATGGCATTGGCAACATCTACGGTAACCTTGCTGCCTTTCTCGGCTACCACTTCACCGGTTACGGGTGAAACCGCATCCTCTGCAAGAACCATATTGCGAATACGGTTCTTAAGAGCAAGTTTCTTATTAAATTTATATCTACCTACACGTGCTAAGTCATAACGCTTGGGGTCAAAGAACATACCCTCGATAAGGCTCTTCGCATTGTCTACGGAAAGAGGCTCACCGGGACGAATCTTCTTATAAAGTTCAAGCAGACCTTCCTGATAGTTGGTGGAAGTATCTTTTGCAAAAGAAGCTTCGATTTTGGGCTCGTCGCCGAAAATTTCTTTAATCTCTTCATTGGTACCGAGTCCGAGGGCACGCAAAAGAACGGTAATCGGAACCTTACGGGTTCTGTCTACGCGTACGTAAAAGACATCATTGGAATCTGTCTCATATTCAAGCCATGCACCACGATTGGGAATAACCGTTGAAAAGAACAAACGCTTACCGATTTTATCGTGCTCGATATTGTAATAGATACCGGGAGAACGAACCATCTGGCTTACGATTACACGCTCGGCACCGTTGATTACGAAAGTACCGGTTTCTGTCATAAGAGGAAGATCTCCCATGAAGATATCGTGTTCGATGATGGCTCCCGTTTCCTTGTTGCAAAGACGTACCTTGACTTTCAAGGGAGCTGCGTATGTAGCATCTCTTTCCTTGCACTTCTCGATTGTGTATTTGGCGTCTTCTTTGCAGAGCTCGGAATCTACGAACTCAAGACTGAGTCTTCCGCCAAAGTCTTCAATCGGAGAAATGTCGTCAAATACCTCTTTTAATCCGTCCTTTAAAAACCACTCGTAAGAGTCTTTCTGAACTTCAATAAGGTTGGGCATTTCCAAAACTTCTTTTTGTCGAGAATAACTCATACGTGAACTTCTGCCTGCGGCAACAGGACGTATTCTGTTTTTTTCCATTGACACTCACCCCGTTCTTATGATTTAGCCGTTTTTTTATGGAAAAATGGGCATAAAAAACCAAAGCACTCCACAATAGAGCAACCTACATTCTACGTCAAATATTTTTCAAAGTCAAGGGGTTTTTTTAATTAATTTCTCTCCCCTTTTTCAGGGGAGAGAATCAGATGTTAAGAAACGAATTTAGAAATGGTACTGTATAAAAGATTGGGCTCAATGGGCTTGGAAAGATGCGCATCCATGCCTGCGTCCAAAGAAGCCTCAACGTCTTTTGAAAATGCATTGGCCGTCATGGCGACTATCGGAATGGTCTCCGCGTCGTCCCTCTCCATGCTGCGGATTCGTTTGGTGGCCGTGAGGCCTCCCATAATCGGCATTCTGATATCCATAAGAATCAGGTCGTAATAGCCGGGCACATGGGATGAGAACATTTCCACCGCTTCCTGACCGTTGACCGCGGTCTCGGTGATGATGCCTCTCTTTTGAAGAACCGCTTCGGCGATTTCTCTGTTGATGTCATTGTCTTCCACCACAAGGATTCTTTTGCCGTTTAAGTCGGCTTCTTTTTCCTTAACCGTGGGGCCGCCCGCTTCATCGGCCACGTCAAAAGAAAGCTTAACCGTAAACTTGGAGCCTTCGCCCGACTTGCTCTCCACCATGATGGTGCCGTCCAGGGCATCCACGATTCCTTTGACGATGGAGAGGCCGAGGCCGGTTCCGTTTAAGTCGGAGTTGACGTCCTTGGATTCCTGGGCAAAGGGCTCAAACAGGTGAGTCTGGAACTCTTCGCTCATGCCTATGCCGTCGTCGGCCACTATGAATGTATCGAATACCCTGTTGCCCACACGCTTGTCCTCGCGGCACTCAAAGACGATATGACCGCCGGCGGGGGTATATTTAACGGAGTTGGACAAAAGATTAACAAAAATCTGTGTAACTCTTAAGGGGTCTACGTAAACCCTTCTTTCTCCGGGGATGGCGGATTTCCATTCTATCTCAACGCCCTTTTTGGAGCACATGGGACCTATCAGCATATCGATGGAGCCCCAGAACTCGGAGAATGTGTAAGGCACCGGATTTATCCTGAACTTTTCTTTTTCCATCTTGGACATGTCAAGCACGTCGTTGATGAGCTGCAAAAGAAAACGTCCCGAATACTGTAGCTTGGAAATATAGGAATCCAGAAGTTCCGGATTGTGTATCTCGTCCTTCATAAGGGAGGAAAGGCCCAAAATAGCGTTCATGGGAGTACGCATCTCGTGGCTCATGCGGGTTAAGAATTCGCTTCGGGCGTTCATGGCCGCTTCTTTTTCCCTTAAGGCTTTGGAGAGACGGTCCTTGGCTTCGTCCTCCTTGCGGATAACTTCGGTGACGTCCTGCTTGAGTACTATCAGGAAGTTCTCGCCGGGGTCCATATAGGAGAAACGGAACAGCTTCTTTCTGATGCTTCCGTCAACTTCTTTTTCATCCAGAAGGAACTCATGCATGCCGTTTTGTTTGACCGACTCATTGACCATTTCAAGGTTGGTAAGTCTGAAGGCACGTTCCACATCGTGGGAATCCACATGCTCCCTGATGTAGGCGCCCATTTCAACCTCGTAAACCTCGCCGTAGGTGCCTCGAATCTCCTGACCGGGCTTAACGCCGAAGGTAATGGTTCTGTTAAGCTTTCTTTCGACGCACATTACGTAGTCGTAGTTCTGCTCGACGATTTTATTGAGAACACCCATAAGGATACGTTCTTCGGAAATATCTTCAAGCACGATGGAAGCCAGAAGCTCTCCCGATACCGGATGGGTCTTAAGAATGCACTCGATGTCCAGCCATATTCTTTCGGTCTCGTTGACCGTGAAGCCGGCTATTACCGAAAAACGGCGCTTCTCTGCTTTGTAGGCCTGTTTGATGGTATCTACGTCCAGGAATTTGGCAAGACGCATTCTGGAGCCCGGGTCAAGAGTCATACTGAGCATCTGATCCTTAACCTGCTCCCAGTTCATGCCTTCCTTGAGTTTGAATACGTTGACCTCACGTATATGGCTTAAAAAGTCCTTGGAAATGTTAAAGATAAAAGAAAACACACGTCTCTTGGAGGCAAGTTCACCGCTTAAGATACCGTACTTGTTACGTCCGCTCCATGCACCGTCGGAATACTCGGCCACAAAGTCATCGTCTTCGCTGCCGGCAAAGAAAGCGACCTCGCTGTCAAACACCAAATCCTCGATTCGTATGTATGTGGTAATCATGCCTGAAATAATGGAAAGAAGGCAGACTATGATAATCTTCGCCATATCCATTCCGCCTATGATACCGCCCTGGGTATAGTAAACGGAAACCGAAACCAAAACGGCGCCGAATATCTGGCCCATAATAAGGTAGAAGGGCTCCACGAGAATAAGCACCGAAAGGGGTATCGCCATGGCGGCATACTCGATTATCGCAAGATTCTCCGGGTACATAAACTGAATGTGCCCCACCACGATAAAACCGAGCAGGTACCAAAGAAGGCACATAATCGTCACGGCTTTTCTGATCTTGCCGCCAAATATGCGGAAGAGCGCAAGAAACGCCAGGTCGATTAACATATAGAAGATAAAGAAATAGTTAATCGCCTGAGGATTGAGTACCAGTTTGATAATATAATCCAGCACAAATACGGCAAAGAAAATCAATCCTCCGCCGTATATGCCTTTGGTATTTCTTTCTTCGATTTTCTCCCTGTATTTTGCAAACAGGTTGATTCTGAAAATGGACAGTCTCAATGTTATTATTCCTTCACAACGTGAATGTTTCTAAGTTTAATTCCGTCCTGATTAAATGAAATTCCCACATAAACATTGATGCTTAATACAGATTCAAGGTACAGGGTTTCTTCCCTGAATTCGTGGTCGGCACCGTTTCTGGTGACCACTTTCTTGGGTACGCCGTTTAAGCTAAGTACCATGGGAATCTGTGCAAGGTCGCTGCCTTCGGCCGCAACCTCCATCTTAAGCGCAAAGTTTCCTTTTTCCTTGAGGCATACAAAAATTCTGTTCATAGCGCCCTTGGATGTATCGATAAGGCTTTCGTCGATAACGGTTCCGTCCTCGGCTTCCACCTTGAATTCAATGAGTTTCTCGTATTTCTCGGTCTCGGGTCTGTTCTTGACTTCCCACTCATCGACTTCGCCGCATGCTCTGTCAAAAGAAGCCGTCTTCATCACAGCCGTAAGAATATTGCGTACGTTTCTCTGAAGCTCCGCCCTTGTGAAGATGCCCTTCTTAAGGCCTTCCTCGGAATCGTCGTTGTTGTCGTTTCTTTCGGCATTGGAGGTAACCATGTAAACATCGTTGCCGCCGCGTATCATGTAGGAAGTCTGCTGCCTTGTGGACTCGCCGCCTTCGTCGTTGATCATGGTCCACCAGTCGGTTTCAAGAAGGCCCTCAAAGCCCCAGTCGTTTCTGGTAACCATTACGTTCTGCTCAAAGCTTGAGGCGGTATGAATACCGTTCAAAAGTCCGTAGGTAGTCATGATATTGTAGGCGCCGCCCTCTCTTACAGCCATTTCAAAGCCCTTTAAGTAAATCTCTCTCAAAGCTCTCTTGGAAACGATGCTGTCGATGGAATGTCTGCCGAATTCCTGGTTGTTGCAGGAATAATGCTTAATGGTGCCTGTTACTTTGTGACGATGCATTCCCTTAAGCTCGGCAACCGCCATTGCTCCGGTAAGATAAGGGTCCTCACTGAAGTACTCAAAGTTACGTCCGTTAAGAGGACTTCTGTGAATATTCATACCGGGTCCGAGAAGTGAGTCTATCTTATTATATCTTAACTCCCTTCCCATGTATTCATAAAGAGTTTCTACCAATTTTTTATCAAAAGAACATGCAAGCGCAACACCATTGGGCCCCTGCATAGCCATAGTACCCACATCCATACGAATTCCGCTGGGTCCGTCTGAACAGCAGCATGCGGGAATACCGTAGCTTTCAAGCGCATCCGTTACACCGCCGAAAGCCGCAGCCGTACCGGGACATACACGTGCGGAGCACATGCCTTCGCCACGGGTCATCTGAATCATTTCTTTGTCCGAGAGTCCGCCGATAAAGGTATCAAGGTCGATTACGCCGTCGCGAACTTCTTTTAACGTATGCTTCTGCGAGCCTGCGTAAGGAATCTCCTTAAGTCCTGCGCGCTCACGCTCTATAAATTCGGCGGTGGGAGTCTCGCGAAGAGGTGTATCCTGCCATGCCACCTTGCCGCCGTCATTAATCATTCTTTTGAAAGGAGTCTTGGGTGAAAGCGCATCCTCGGTCTGCTCCGCAAGGACAGTATCACCAAGCTCCACGCTGCCTATAAGCACGGCACTTCTTACGTCGGAGCCTTCATAAATCTCGTAAGAGCCTGCCTCCAGCACGAAAGCATTCATAAATCCGGTGTAACCGCCGTCATCGTAGGACGCCATTCTCTTAAGGTCGAAAGAAAGTGTCACGTCCTCACTCGCACCCGCAAAAAGGGTGTTGGTCTTGCCAAACTCCACCAGCTCTCTCTCGGGCTTGGTAAGCTTGCCTGCGGGAGCCTTGTAATAAATCTGTACCACTTCTTTGCCCATTACGGAGCCTGTATTGGTAACCCTGGTCTTAACGGTAACGGTTTCTCCGTCAAAGGCCAGTGTGGATTCGTGATTAAAAGTAGTGTATGAAAGGCCGAAACCGAAAGGATAAAGAACGGCATCCTTCTTAAAGGTCTCAAAATATCTGTAGCCCACAAAAATATCCTCGGCATAGATACCGATCTTGGGATCACCGAAATTGCCCTCGCAAGGATAATCGGTAATGTCGTAAGCAATAGTATCCGCAAGCTTACCGCAAGGGTTAACCTTGCCGGTAATAACATCCGCAACTGCATTGCCACCTTCAACTCCGCCCTGCCATACATACATAACGGCCGCGGGATTGAATTCCTTAACCCACTTCATATCAATGATATTGCCCGAGTTAAGAAGCACTACGGTTCTCTTGAATGCGCCGCAGACAGCCTTGAGCAGGTCTCTTTCGTCCTGTCTTAAAAGATAGCTGCCTTCTTCCGCTTTATTGTCCTTGTCTTCGCCTGCCAGACGACCGAATACGACAACGGCCGCAGCATTCCCGGAAGCCGCCTCACGCACAAGAGACTCCTCCACAGGCATCTCTACCTGGCTGAAAGGCTCACCGGCCCAGCCCACACCCTTGTCAAAAGGATGGTCCTTAAGCCACTCTCTGTAAGTGTCGGCAACCTTCTCATCAAGTACAATGCCGGCATTCTTAAGTCCGTCATAAATATTTACAAGATAAGGAATGTTAACCATTCCGCCCGAGCCCGAGCCGCTCTTGATATAGTCAAACTGGGTACGTCCGAAAAGTGCTACCTTTTCTCCTTCTTTTACGGGAAGGGCATTGTCGTCATTCTTAAGCAAAACGCAGCCTTCAGCCCCCGCTTTTCTAACCAATTCTTCATATTCCTGCCAGTCAAAAGAAAGCTTCATTAACAAGTCTCCTTAATCTTCTTCTTTGGTTTCTTTTTTCTTAAAAACAAAAATCTTGCTGATAACGTAGTTAAGAATCGTAACAAGTACCGCGGAAATCAGTGTTACCAATATTACGTCGATTCCCACGAGGGGTCCCAAAATCTCCGTGATAAACATATCAAGGAAAAAGGTGGAAAGTCTCGAGCCCCAGAACTTAGCACATTCGGGGACCCAGGGGCCTTTTGATTTAAACACCCATTTACGATTAAGGGGATATGCAAAGGCCACACCCGAAACCCATGTAACTATGGCCAGCACAAAGGTCTGCATCGCCGTCGGATACAAGGGACCGCCGAACACGAACCTGTTCCATAAAAACTTGCAGGTCCATGAAACGATGGTGGTAAGCACACCCACTATCAGATATACGATTATCTCCTCGTATTTTATGAAAAGTTGCTTAATCTTATCCATAACAATCTAACTCTTTTCTGTAATAATTCATCATTGCAGGCGCTCGGCAAACGCTCACGCAGAAATTATAACATAAAGAATCGTAAGTACCAAAAGGAAAAGCAAATTGACCGCCGTAAACACTCCCAAATACTTACCCATCTTTATATCTTTTCTGGCCGCCGCAAGCTTGTAGGATATGAGGCTTGCCATGGAAGCTATAAGGGTTCCGAGGCCGCCGAGGTTGGTACCGATTACCAGAGCCTTGATGTTGTCCGTAAATCCCGAAAGAAGCAGAGCCGCCGGCACATTGCTGATGACCTGGCTCGACACAATGGCCGTAAAAGTCTCCCTGCCGGTAATAATCTTGGAAAGAGCCTCCGAAAAAGCAGGCACACGTCCCATATTGCCTATGAACACAAAAAATCCCACAAAGGTCAAAAGAAGGGACCAGTCCACCTTAAGAATCGTCTTTCTGTCAGCTATAAGCACCATAATCAGGGTGATAAAGAACATAATCTCATAAGGCAGCACCCTTATAACCGTAAGAAGCGCCACCATAAAAAGAAGAAGATACAAAATCAGCAGCACATGATACTTCGTGCCGGTCTTTGCAAACATCTCCGTAAGGGTAAGACGGTTAGAGCCGTCGGATGTGGGCGCTCCCGCTGAAGTCTGAGCAGTATCTGCGGTGTCTGATGTTCTTTGGCCGCCGGTTCCCCTAGTAAATATCAATACACCGCATACCACCAGCACCAGTGAAGCGGTCGTATACGGAAGCATAATCTTTACAAAAGAAAAAAAGTCCGTCTGCAATTTTCCGTACAGATAAAGGTTCTGAGGATTGCCGAGAGGCGTAAGCATACTGCCGAGGTTGGCCGCCACCGTCTGAAGCACCACCACGGGAATTACAAGTTTTTTGTACTTGTCACCGCCCAGAAGCTCAAGGGTGGTAAATGTAAAAGGCACAAAAGTAATCAGTGCCACATCATTGGTAATGAGCATGGAAAAGAAAAAGCACAGAAGAACCAGTATAAAAACAATACTTCTCTCACTCTTAACGCTCTTAAGCATGTCTCCCGCTATTTTCTTAAAAACTCCGAGACTCTGAAGCCCCGCCATTACACACATAAGTGAGAACAAAATCGCCAGAGTCCTTAAGTCCACATATCCGAGATATTCTTTGTCCGGCTTAACCGCAAAAGAAGAAATCACGGCAAGCAAAATCGCCGCACAGAGTACGGCTTCTTTTTTAATAAATTCAAGTACTTTATTCATAGTTAACCGTCCACAGAAAAAAAGGGCAAAGACCCTAAGGAATTTGCCCCATTAATATTTACTTATTTAATCACAATCTTGCCGGCTGAATCGGTAGGGCAGATGGTGATGTAGGTCTTACCGGTGTTAAGGGTAATCTCCTCACCGTTGTCCTTTCTGTAGAACTTGGTAAGTTCGTCCTGGTCGGGCTTCTCCCACTTGATGGGGATTGAGTAACCGTCGGTGATGAAATAACCTGTACCGGAACCGATTGCGTAGAAGCACATGTAACCGTTGTCATCAAACTGTACGAAGTCAGCTGTCTGAATGATTACGTTCTTGAAGGACATGCCTCTGCCGTCGGTGTAAGCACCGTCCACATATTCCTGACCGTATTCGGAGTAGTCGTAGGTTTCTGTGTCTTTATTGTAGGTAAGCTTGGTGGAGTTGTGAGGATAAGGAAGTTCAATCTTCTCTGCCTTCTCAGCTCCCTTTTCGTTGGCGAGGCTTAACTCGTCATCGGAGAAGTTAAAGTGCTTGCCCATGTAGTATTTATTGTATTCGGTATCGAACTTGGCTGCCTTGATGCGGGTAGCAAGACCGTCGTAAGACTTGCCTGAGTACTCGCCTACACCGTCGTAGTCGTCCTTGGTGGCGTACTCTTCATAGGTGCCGCCCTTTCCTCTGTCGATACGTGCAAAGCCGCCGCTTAAGTGATCGTAAGAGTTGGGGAACTTGGGGTTTGCAAGCCAGTCCTTGATGTAGAAGGGACCGCCGTCATGTACCAGAATAGCGTTGTATTCAGGGAAAATAATGGCATTGGTGCTACGGGTACTTCTGATGTTACCGATAACATCAATGTTGCGCCAGTCCTTGAAGATACACATAAGTCTGGTGATACGTCCGTTAGCGGTGGAGTTCATCATCTCGTATACGATGTCTGCATCGCTGGTGCCGTAGTGAGGAAGTGCTGTGGATTCATTGTCAATCATAACAGCCACAGGACGCTGGGTCTCGATTTCCTGACTGATCCATTCGTTGGTTAACTCGCTTCTGTAAGAGTTGGCAGGAATAACGTCTTTGTCGTTCTTGTCTGTTTTTTCGTCTTTGCCTGCTTCATCCGAAGTGTTGGAGGCATCGTCATCTGTGGTAACCACGATAGGTGTCTCGTTAAATTCAAAAGAAGCCGAAGCTGAAGAAGAAGTCTTGTCGCCGCATGCGGTCAAAGAAAGAACCATTGCACCGGCAAGGAAAATACCTAATATCTTTTTCATCCTAATTACCTCTGTAATGTGTTTTAAAAAATCATTTATATTTTAACCAAACATATTCTAATATTCAATGTAAACTTGATTATTTTTTCATTAAAATGTATTCTTTATTTAATCATTGTGACTATTGCGGAGGCATTATGGCAGTATCCACCAAGCAGTCCATCATCGACTGCACCATCTCCCTTGCGGAGAAGAAACCGCTTAAAAAGATTACGGTGGGTGAAATAGTCAAGGTATGCGGCATTACCCGAAACACCTTCTATTATCACTTTCACGATATATACGACGTTTTGGACAAGGCTATCCGTGAGAAACTCTCTGACCTTGAGAACTGTGACCCCACGGACGATGACCAGGCACTTTTCGACACCATCGAATTTATGGTGAGTTACAAAAAAGTCTGGAGGAATCTCTACAAAACTCTCGGGCAGGAAACCCTGCAGCGCTACATCATTGACCGCATGCACAACGTTTTTATCAAATATATTAACCTGCACCTCGGTGATTACCAGCTGTCCGAGATGGACATGGGCATCATCACCACATACTTCGAAGAAGCCCTCTTCGGCGTACTGGTGCGATGGATAAGAGGCGAGTCCAAAGGCGACACTCCCGAAGAAATGCACGCCATCACCGAAAGAATCCGTGTAATCTTCACCGGATGCCTCGACTTAATGATTGAGAATATTAAAAAGAATCCGCTTTAGAGGCAGTGTTCATAAGACAGTAACGCAAAATGAGCACTGTCGCGGTGGATTGGCAAAAAAGAAGAAGTCTGAAAGGAACATACCTTCCAGACTTCCTTTTCTTATTAAAATAATGAGATGGTTTATGCTTTTACATCCACCTCGCCGCCTATTATCTTGGCAATCCTGCGCTGGGGGCAACCATATCAACCACAACATTAATGGTAGGCACGTTTGGTTGGTTGAACGACCCTCCAAATTTGGAGGGTCGTATTTGCTAACGTTACCACCTGTATCAATCATTACAGTTTTATTATATTTTAATCTTAATACGGCAGAATCACCTTGCCCTACATCATAAAAAAATCTCTGTACAAGAGATTTATTTTAATATTTTAACGTGTTTTTTATCTACAATATATTCACTATATAGATTTAACGCTTCGATATAACCATCAACAAATTTATCACCATAGTAATCTATGTTATACATTGCATCATAATAAGCGCCGCTTGCTGCTTTTCCTTCATCAAATTTTTCATCATATAAACTTGGTGTAACACCAACTTTTTCTAAATCCTTACAACTATCTAATATAGTTTTAACTTTCTTATCTTTGATTTCTACTCTATAAGCAAGACCATTATCACCACGATAATAAATTTTTAAATAATGTTTATTTTTACTATCATTATTTTCTGTTTCAATTGTACATCTTTCAACATCAGAAGAATTAATCGTTTCAGTGATAACTAATTCATTTAATGCATAACTAGCAATCATAGATTTTAATTCGTTTGACATATCAAAAAGAGCATCTCTTTTTAATTTTTCAATATCAAACAAAGATTCAAGATCATCTTCATATAAATGTGGATCATTTATACTAGATAACCCTACCCATTCATGTAAACAATATAATCTTCTATCATTTTCTTCATTAACAGGTAAATTGAAATTACTTCTATAAATATTTCTAAATTCAGCAAGTTCAGAAAGATAATATGGTTTATAGTCAAAACTATATTCATATTCTACTTTCTTATTACCTTTAGCCAATAATATACCACCAACTAATACTGCAGTAGCGAATGGTACAAGTAAAAATTTAGCATTTTTCTTTTTCTTAATATTAGAACTAACATCAACTTTTATAGTTTCTTCTTGTTTATTTAATTTTTCCATTATTTTCCACTCGAAGTTGAACGACCCTCCAAATTTGGAGGGTCTTATTTGTAGCATATCTTGTATTTTAAATACAACCTTCTTCAAGATATTGATCAGTTTGATACCACAGCATCATGTTCATGGATTCATTATAGCATGGTGTAACAGTTCGTGCCAACGGTTTTTTCTTGTTCATCAGGACAGCCGGTCAAATAAGTAATATTGGCATATTGTTTTTCGGTAAGTCGTAGGATTCTTACTTCTCCCGTCGTGGGAGCATACTCTTTCAGTCGGTCAAAATGCTTTTGGGCAGTTTTTCTGTTGGTAGTAATGCGCATAAAGACTTCGGGTGCTATTCGAAGATACCCGTCTTTTATAAGAAACTTCCTGCGATTTGTGTATGCTGTT
>JAEEGJ010022436.1_pt1 | contig 13405 bp, 11 predicted proteins | sample 8958761 | NCBI WGS metagenome assembly JAEEGJ01 (sample SAMN16246546, study PRJNA631951) | gut metagenome | biome: gut microbiome; feature: rumen; material: RS-attached | host: Bos | place: Iran: Karaj | collected 2018-10
GTATCCTTCTGACGCTCCTGTATCTCGGCATCAAGAACATCCGGCTTGGCCCTTCACTCCCGGCGTTTATCTCTCCGAATGTATTGAACTATCTTGTTGAAAACTATAATATTGCTCCGATCAGCACACCAGAACAGGATTTGAAGAAGATCCTGGGATAGGTTTTGATTGACAGCAGTAAGGAATAATCGACACAGCACACCCTGGTGATCCAAAAACAACGGACCACCAGGGTGTTTTTCCAAAATAACGAAAGAATGTGGAACCCATATTATGCCAACGCACTTCTTTAATTAGCCGTCACATAACGGAACAGAGTTAGACTGCCTTATATGTAGTCCTTGATTTCATCAGGAAAAACTTCTTATGAACTGTCTCAATGTCTTCTAAACTGTCCGTACCAATATATAGATTGGCAGATTGAAGGACTTTCTTGACCTCTACGCAGATGTTTTCTGGACTATTTCGCGTAGAAATGCGTTTCAGCAGAATCCCTCGTTTCACGCAAAGGTCTTTAGCTACCGCAGAAAATGCCGTATTTTTCTTAGTCTCTCTATCGTCAACGATTATCGCAAGGCTCAGTTCAGGTATGTAAGCGTCAATCATAATGCCCAGCCGTGCCTCGCTGTCCAGCTCAACATTCAGGCCATTCATTGAGCAATACTGCATTATCAACAACTGAGGCAACAGGCTCTGGAACTCTTTCTCACAATAGACACATCCGGCTGATAAGAGTGCCCTGTTTGCCACCGCATCCTTCCAGGAATGGCCGAACTGACACTTCCACCAAACCGACTTCATAGAATACCTTGACACATTCTCCGGCTTCACTTCCCCATTCTTGTCATAATCCCACTCCTCTAAGAGTTTCGGGTCTGTGGTTGCCAGATCGTTAAATTCTGCAAGAACAGCTCGGTCAGCACATACGGGGCACTTTCTCCCCTTTACCCTTGATTTGACAAGAGACTTCCACTCGTACCCGCATACGCCGCACTTCCACCACACGTTTCTTCTTGATTTGCTGTTGACCATATCCGGTCTAAGCTCACCATTACGATCAGACCATTCATTCGCCAGGTCTGGATGAAGCGTTGCAAAGTCGTTATACCCTTTGAGAGTAAGAATATCAGAGCAATACGGGCATTTACTCCCATAAGAGCGTGTTGAAATGAGAGTGAACCATTCGTGCCCCCTGGCACATCTCCACCAAACCCTTCTGTTCGCAAACTCTGTCACTTGGGATGGCAATAGAGGCAAGTTCCTATCGGACCACTCCTCTGCCAGTTCAGGGCGACGGCTCTGAAGATCATTAAAGCCGGGAAGCACAATGTTGTGAGAGCAAAAAGGACATCCTGCTCCAGCGACCCTACTTCTCACTCCAGCCGCCCACTCATGGCCACATCGTCCGTGCCAAAGGACTTTTTTATGAGTTCCCGGTCCAACCTGAGTTGGTTCAAGTGGAGCGTTCTTCTCCGACCATTCAGCAGCCAGGACGGGATAAAGCGTTTTGAAATCGTTTATTCCCGGTATAATTCGCGTATTGGCACAGATGGGGCACCTCTCCCCTGCCGACCTTGCTTTTGCGCTGGTTTGCCACTCATGGCCGCATGGTCCAATCCACCAATACAGTTTATTTGAACCATAAGCAACATCATCCGGCGTCAACGGGTCATTTCGCGGGGACCACTCAGGCACAAGTTCCGGGTGTTTGCGAGCAATGCTGTTTTCCATTTCGACCGCTCCACTTCCTATATATTATAATGTAGTATAGTGGAGCTGTTTGCTTTTGAGAAATGTGCGAATCCAGTCCTCACTCCAATGCCTTTACAACTGGATAGCGCATAATGGAACAAACAAATGCCGAGAGGTACGGGTTCAATCCCGTACCTCTCGAAATCATTTCAACAAAGATTGCTTCTACAGCTCACTCTTATCTTTGATCTTACTGAGATCCTCCAGGGTCATTGCCTTGGCACCCCCTTTAGCCTTAGCGCCGTATGCCGCCATTTCTTTCATTTTCAGTTCGTTCATGGCGTCTACATAGATGTTCATGGTCGTCGAAACGTCAACATGGCCAAGAATATCTTGAATTACTTTCAGATTAACGCCCGCCTCACACAACCGAGTAGCGAAGGTGTGTCTAAGAATATGGCAGCTAAAGTTCGGCAGAAGGACGGGATTAGATTCAAAGCCCTGTTCCAACAGAATCTTATCATTACAATCTCTTGCAATCCTTTTGATTGCCTTGTTGAGATTGCCCTGATGAACCACATAGCCATCACGATTCACGAAAATGAAGTCTTCGTAACCGTCAATCCTCGCCGTGCTCTTGACCCCGCTTTTTTCCTGGAACTGACGTTCCATCTCAAAGGCTTCCCGTACTCCTTCGATCATAGGGATGGTTCTCTTGCCGGCGTCAGTCTTGGGGGTGTTGATGCTGAAATACGCTCCGAGATCATCGCGGTGATTGTAATACACCAACGTATGGTTCACACTGATTAAGCCGGTATCGAAGTCCACATCGCGCCACCTCAACCCCGTAATTTCTCCCACGCGCATACCTGTATTGAGCATGATAAAGAAAATCGGATACCAATGCCGGTACTTCTCCGTATCTTTCATGTAACTGAGAAAAAGCTCCTGCTGAGTTGAGCTCAGGGCCTTCTTCTTTTCCACCTCCTGGCCGTGTGCGAGCTTGAGCTCTTTGAGCATCTTATCGCAAGGATTGGCGCGGATATAATTGTCATCGACAGCTACCTGAAAGACTTGATGAAGGACATTATGAATGTTGTCCAATGTCGAGATCTTCACGCTCTGCGTGTCAACGAGCCCGTTATAGAACCGTTTCACGTCAGACTTTAACACCGCGACCACCTTTTTCTTCCCAAAGGTCGGCATGACGAACATCTCATACATGTAGATGTAGTTTTTGAAAGTGCTGTCCTTGATTCCTCGCTTCAACTCTTTCCAGAGGTTGAAGCAATCATTGACCGTGAGGCCCTTCACGTCAGTTTTAATGCCATCACGCTTGTCGGCTGCGAGGTCAATCTCCATTTCTCTGAGCTCATCGAGCGTCTTGGCAAAGACCGAATGGCGCTTACCATCGTTTGTCGTCCAGCGATACTCATATCCGTTTTGCTTTTCAGTCTCACCCGTTTTCAGTCGCACATGATGACTATCAAACCGGACATTTCTCTTTTCCTTTCTCGCCATTTGAGTTCCTCCTTCCTCATTTCTTCTGATGTGCCCAAATAGAATTTGAGCTCTGTAATTTGTGCGGGCCAAGGGCTTCCACCATGACCCGCACATGCCTGAGTTAAGCCAAAAGGCGAATAATGAAATACTCTTTTAACCTTCCTGGTCGAAACCTTTTTGCACCTCCTCATAGAATTGTGCTTCGAGGATACCGAATCCAGTTCCGTTTGCCAAATGTGTGAATCGCACCAACAGCACAAATTCGTACACTTGACAAGAGGTTAAATCGAATACGCATTGTTCAGATACTCTAAGAGCTTATCCCGCTTGAACATTCTCTTGCTGCCATTCCAGAGAACGAAGTCGCAGTCAGGATCATCGCTGATGCTGCACAACTTCTGCCGCCCAATTCCGGTATAATCAGCCGCCTCAACGAGCGTCATGATAGGCTTATCCTTCAAAAGCACCTGTTTTGTCTGATCTATCTCCATATAGCACCTCCTCATAGATCTAGGCTCACACGAAGAGCCGTATCAACGAGAGACATTGTTTTCTTATCAGCTCGACCGACTTGACAGATAATGCGTTCCCGATCAATTGTTCTTAGCTGCTCCATCAATGCGATAGAACACTCAGTTAAGCCGAACCGTTCACCAATTTCAACGTGTGTAGGCTGGGTGCTCTTTTTCGTTTTGCTCGTCAGCGGCACTATGATCGTGGTCGGACTATACTTGTTCCCGACATCGTTCTGTACGACCAAGCAGGGTCGCACTCCAGATTGCTCTGAGCCTATCGTTCCGCCGAGATTAGCCAAAAGAATGTCTCCTTTTTTGATTACCCCACATTTCGCATTATTCATCGTCCTCCTCCTTTTTTGGGTGTGAGCATTGCCTTCACCCCCCTACCGCAACATGCAAGGCCAAAAAACGACATTCTTTTTCAATTTTCTTCAAAGAAAACTTTGACGTATTTCTCAAATTGTTCCTTCCACCGCTGAACCGTCCTGATGGTTGTGCTATATCTCCGGCTCAGAATGAAAGTAGCTTCTGTCTTCATTCCGCAGCTATAGAGCTCGAATAAATCAACGGCCCAGGGATTCCACTGTTTAAGCTCTTCCAGAAGCATTTTCATTCTCAGCCCGCTAATAACCACTTCCTCCAGATCAAAGGAGTCCGCTGCTGTGTCCCCATAGGAGCAGTTCGTTCCGGGTATCTTCTGATCGAGCGATACTGCTCGGTAGTTACTCTTGAGTTTCTTCTTCCTGGTAGTTTCAACGTACTGAGAATGCCATTTGTCGTACTCTCCTTTGGAGGTCTCAATAAACATTCGGTCGATTTCTCCGCAGTCCTCAAAACTGTCGCAGATGAAGTACCTTCTCTTCGATTTCTCTCGATGGCGATTCTCTTTGAGTATCCGGTCCCATTCTCCAATGGTCGCGGTGCGAAGCCCCGCTTTCGGGTTTTGGGGGTCAACATAGACCAGGAATGTGCTTTTCATGTGTTTCCTTTCCGCCTGAATGCGGAAGGCGAAGAAATCACACGACAGAAAAGCACAAGCGGATCTGCCGGAAGTACACGCAGACCCGCTACACAGCCTGATTTGGGCATAGGGCATCATCGGGTACTTCCCCACGAAGCTCTGAGTGAGTCCCGTGGCTATGTATCCTTCGCCCTATTGCAAATCAGGCTAACGATATTTGTTTCAACTCAGCCGGTTGTCTGGCCTCGTTGTGAGTTCATGTTAGCCCGTGCGGAAGAAAAACAACAGGTCAAAAAAAGACCCCTTCAAAAAGCAAAAACGTAGGAATATCAAGGGTTTTCGGCATCAGGAGCTCTGGATTTGGAAAGCCGAAAACACCGAAAGCCCTTGAAAATGAAGGCAAAAATGAAGGGGTCAAAAAATGACCCCTCCTGGAGAAAAAGTATTGAAATCATCTGACGAAATAATCCATTGTTGTGCGCAAGCTCACTATACTACGCCTTTGACCTGCGTTGATGCCAGCTCGTTATTCTGCTTTTAATGAGGTTATATCTTTATAATTATCAAATGTTACCGCCTTAACTTGCAATTAACGCTTGCTGGTGTTATAATGTGCTTGTACTGAGCATTGAAAACAATGATGTATGGAGGATGATTTTGGTGAAGCTTTACAGACGAGAAGACTACTTGCAGAAGATCCGGGGATTCTACCATGATACAGACATCATCAAGGTCATCACCGGCGTAAGGCGGTGCGGAAAGTCGTGCCTCATGGAAACCATAGCTCTCGAATTGAAGGAAAACGGTATCCGGGGCGAAAACATCATTTACTTGAATCTCGACAAACGAGGTTTCCGAAATATAAAAACGGCAGACCAGCTTGATGCGTTGATCGAGCAAAAGTCTGGCGCAAGCGGAACCAAATATCTGTTTATCGACGAGATTCAGAACGTCAAGGATTTTGAGGAAGTAATCAACGGTTACCGGGAGGAAGAAGAGTATTCCATCTTTATCACCGGCTCCAACTCCTACCTGTTGAGCGGCGAACTGGCGACAAAACTTACTGGCCGCTATCTGGAGTTTGAGTTGTTCCCTCTTACTTTTGCGGAATACCTTGGCATGAAAGAGTTCTTGGGGAAGGCCATCTCGCAGGATCTGACCGCAGAGTTTGATATGTATCTTACCGAAGGCGGCTTTCCAAAGGCTCTGTCGTATGAAGGCGCGGACAAGGTTACCTACATTCAGGGCGTTATCAAGGAAATCTTTGAGAAGGACATTCGGAAACGAGTGAAGGTTCGCAAGGTTTCCGTCTTTGAAACGGTCCAAAGATATATCATCAACAATTTTGGCGCAACGATGAGCCTTACAAACATTCTTGAAGACTTGAAAAAGAATGGATGCCCGATCCGCAGGGAGACCCTAAATCGGTATATTCACATTCTTGAAGAAGCCAAGATCATTTATCCCTGCGAAAGATTTGATTTGAAGTCCCGCAAATCCATCTCTGGTGAACAAAAATACTATCTTGCCGACCTCGGATTTTACTTTGCCTTGAACACGGATAAGCGGATCAACTACGGTCCTGCGCTGGAGAACGTCGTTTATACCTATGCCAGATCGAAGGGCTACGATATCAGCGTCGGCAGAATCGGAAAGCTGGAATGCGACTTTATCCTCGGTCGAAATAACACTGACTATTCTTATGTCCAGGTCGCAATGACGATTATGAACAGCACTGATACTGAAGATCGGGAATACAGACCTCTCGAAAAGATCAGGGATAACTACCCGAAATACCTGATTACGAGAAACGATCTGATCCAGCGTCGCGGCGGCATTCTCCACTTCAACATCGCACCGTTCATGAAGGAGAATAAACTATTCGGAATTCAATAGTCCTCCCCACTTCTTCCCTCATGGGAAAGTTGCCTCCCGGTTATTTTCTGATTATCCCAATGATATCCTGGTTTTTCTCATAAGAGAACAAAAGGCGCTTCGATTTCACTTTGATAATCGAAGCGCCTTTTGAATATATTAGAGATGCTGTAATCGACAGATGATTATGTCAGAATATTATCGCATTCAACAATTTGTGCTGCGCTTTTCTGCGCACTTGCGCTGAGGAAATACCGGACTGGCCGCTTATACTGCCGCGCAGTATCTATGATCCGGTAATATTGCTTATGAGAGAGGGCGTTGGGCTGAATCCAAACTACATCAACATGGCGGATGATAGAAGTATCGAAAACGTAGTCCTTGCTGACGAAGCGGATGTTCCCGGTTAAGAGCTTTTTGATTGCTTTAGTCCAAGTATCGTGTCCACCGAAGACCAAGGTATCCCGCTGTACGGTGTAGGGAAACACACCCGTGTCCTTGGCAGGTTCATCTTCATCCGCAAGCTCTTCTTCATTTTGACGAAACACCAGTTCTCGGAGATCTGCCAGCTCGCGGTGCTCAATGAGCGACTGCGCCTTGTTGTCTTCGAGCGCCTTTCGTGCATCCCGTGCCGCCTTTTCCGCATCGTGAAGCGCCGTGCGCAGCCGTTTGATTTCCTCGCGGTACGCAGCGGTATTATCTTCCCCGGTCTCCCCTATCGTTTCCTGTGTATCTTCATCCTCAAACTCTTCATCCAGGTTTTGTGCAACGCGCTGACGCCGGGCATGGGCCAGAGCGGTCATGGTTGAGAGCAGGTATGCCATTTCATCATCGTTTACGCCGTATTTGCTCAACGCTTTCGTTCTGCGGTCGTAGAGGTGCATGTTTCTTGGCAAAATGCAGCCGGTCTCTTCATATAGGAGCTGGCTCATACTTCTTGCAAAGTAGTCATCCTTGCCACGGTACTTTCTTTCGTTCCAGTCCGGAATATTGCTTTTCTTGCCCTTATATTTGAACTCATTCGAGAAAGCATCATCCTCTTCATTGTATCCTGCGATACCCCAAGGCAGGCACTCGGTAACCTCTTGCATCAGCCCGAACCCTACACCATATATCCACGGGAGATCACTTCCGGAATCTATCATATATAACAAGGCAAAGCAAAGCTCATAGGCGTCTTTGATAGGAAGCGGCTTACGATCCGGGTGCTCAAAGTCGCTGCCTCGCATAGTGCTCAGTACATATTTGCTGACTTCATCCGTCGCTTCTTCAACTTCGTCTAACACATCGTCTGCTTCGCTATCCAGGCGCTCCAGTTCCTCAAACTTTGAGAACAACTTTGCCGTGATCTTATCAAGTTCCATGTCCCTTGACAGCAACGCACTGGACATCCGTGACAGTGAAGGCGCTTCAAAGCTGGGAAGCTGTACTTGCATCTTAGGAACTGCCGGCACAATGACCGGCTTTTTCTTTGCGCTTTCTCTTCTGGATTTCCTGTAACGATCCAACTCATCGACAGATTCCGCAATTTGGTCGCAGACTTCGTTGTACAGAATGCGTTTCTCTTCGTAGGTCTGGAGTAGAGAATCCAACTTCTTTTGCAGTGGGAACAATTCTGCGAAAAAACGGTCAGTCCACTTCCAGAACAGATCTTCAAATACTTTTACCGCATGATCTATGTCCTTCTGCGGGATCATGGAGATTATTCTGTCAAACGACTTTCGATTCGGCGTATCGAAGTGCTGCTGATTTATGGCTGTCGGCACGTCCGTGAGAACTTTTTTGAGCCGGCTCTTCGTTACTTCCGGTTCTCCGTTTCTATTTGCCAAAACGTATTGAACGCTGGCAAGCAATTCGTCTGAATACTGAGGGTCCCAAACATCAAGATCGTAATAGTCATCAAGTAACTCGTCATCCTTTGGGAGAAGCGGAAACACATCTCCTACCTCAATATGGTCCAATATCCATATTGAGGCGGCGAGAAGAATATGGGTCCGTGATTCAAGGAACGAATAGCTAAAGAAGGATGTATTCAGATTGACCCATCTATCTCCTATTACATTTGGATCTCTGGATTGGAAATCCGGGTATCTGCTGATTACTTGTGGCAACGAATCAAGCAAAACCTGCTTGCGCCGGGTGAGCATTTCTCCTGTCAGGTCAAACGCTTCTATGAGCCCCGGATTATTGGATTTATGCTCGAATTTCATATAGTTGCGGATTTGGGTGTTGATATACTTCTCCCAATCCTGCCTGGTGGTGCGTGGTTTGTCCATCGGAAGCGGTTTCCTTTTTTGCGGCAGCGGTGGTAACGGTGGTTGTGAGGTTTTGCTCATTTGGATTCTTGCCTCCTCTTATAAAGATTTTTGTCCTTATGTGATCTGGCTTCGCGTCTTATCATTTTCAGTTCTTGCAATCGTTCTTCGCTTTCCGGCGTCAAGTGCCAGCGATCTAAAGCATAGTCGCAATTGTAGCAGTCATCCTCCCCTGCTGCCTCTATACAATGACGGCAGACTTCCGGCAAAGGATCAACCTCATAATACTCCAGCATAGCACCTCCGGGAATCAGCAATCCCAAAATGTATTGAACGCAGCACACTCAATTTGAGAAATGTCTTCGATAAAGATAACTTCTCCATTTTCAAGCATGATGCTTTGCTCATATTCGTCATAGCGAGCTACTTTCCCTTTTACGGTCACATACTTGCCGCCGGCCTTTTTCGCATCACGCACGAAATAAGTAAAGGCAGCCTCCGGCGGGTCACTCTGCTGAAACAGGAATACGAGCTTATCGTTCAGCTCTTCAATGCTATTCTCATCCAGAAACCGTTGTGCCTCTGTTTCACGGGCTGACTCACGAACCAGGTCATCATATCCGGTCAAAGCAGCAAAGGGAGCAAACTGCGCCGCACGATTGATGCGGCTCATTTGAGGACGTTTCTTTGATATGTGATGTTCACGATCAAAGATGTCCTTATATTCCATCTTTGCGTCAGGAAACTCTTCACTCATATCAATCACCCGCTTTGTGGCCGCCGACCTGTTTATTCCTTTCCATTGCGGTGGCGCCTTCCTGCATATTCAATCCCTTGACGATGGCGTTTTTGCCGAATTTGTCCCTTATATCCAAGAGAGCCTTCTGCATACGGTGCTCGCGTTCCAACTCCGCATCTTCAGCCCTTCTTTCTTTCTCTACCTTCTCATAGTCTGTAAAAAGGTCAAGCTGTTCCGGGACCTCTTCTTTCTTGATTTCTTCTTGGTACAATAGATGCGTGACCGCGACGTTGAATCGTCGCACCAGCAGCGACTTATCTACAATCCGGTCGTAGATCGCTGCAACGGCGTCCATAATGCGGGCAGTTGAGGTTGTGTGCCGTCCAAGGTTCTGAGAGCCGTGAACGGACTTAGGAACTTCGCGCCCGTAGTGATCTGATTCAATCGGGCCTTTATACTTTGATGCGATCTTGGGGTCTTTTAGGTTTTCAATGTCATACCCCACATCAAGGACAACCTGATCTGTAAACAGACCCTGGCGAACAAGATCCATAGAGAGCTGATCTGCCATCTCTCTGACTACAATACGCCCCTCTGTGAATGTGTACGGGCGGGATAACACCTGTCCCTGGCTGAGGCTCTTTGTTTCAGGCTTGTACGCTTTGCAATCTGCAATCTCTGTTGGCTCCCAACCCCAGGCATGGTCAATCAGCAGTTCCGCGTTCACCCCAAAGAGCTTATATAGGAAATCTTCATTATAGTAGGAACTCTCTGAACCTTCGGAGCACCGGGCCACATCGCCCATCGTATATAGCCCGTTGCTCTCCAGCTTTCTTGCGATGCCCCGTCCTACTCGCCAGAAATCGGTCAGCGGACGATGGCACCACAGTTTTTCCCGATAGCTCATTTCGTCGAGTTCGGCTATCCTCACCCCGTCCTTGTCTGCCGGCATGTGTTTGGCAACGATGTCCATAGCCACCTTTGCCAAGTACATATTTGTTCCGATGCCTGCGGTGGCCGTGATGCGCGTTTCCTGCATGACATCCCGGATCATCGTCATGGCAAACTCATGGGCCGTCATTTTGTATGTGCTGAGATAATGGGTGGCGTCAATGAAGACCTCGTCCACGCTGTAGACCAAAATATCGTCTGCCGAGACATATCGCATATAGATCTCCACGACGCTGCGGGAGTATTCCATGTAGTATTTCATCCGTGGCGGAGCGATAACCATGTCCAGCTCCAGAGAAGGATTTTCTGCAAGCTCCGAAGCAAAGATGGACTTTCCTGTGAACATATGCCCCGGAGCTTTTCTTTTGCGTTCGCGGTTGACTTCCTTGATGCGTTGTTTCGCCTCAAACAGTCGTGCGCGGCCTGAAATGCCATGCGCTTTCAATGCGGGTGACACAGCCAGGCAGATCGTTTTGTCCGTCCGGCTTTCATCTGCTACAACCAGGTTCACATCAAGAGGATCGTAGCCCTTTTCTGCGGCCTCCACAGAGGCATAGAAGCTCTTTAGGTCAATCGCTATAAACTGTTTTTTTAGAGCCATCTATCCTCACCGTCCTCTCATCTGTCTGGCGTATCAACCGAACTTCGCTTCGACGAACCAAAACCCGTTTTGCTCGTCAAACAAATAGGTTTCTGCCTGTCCGATTCTAATTCTGTACCGGATGCCTCGTCCGCCGACCTCAGATGCGCTGCGGCTGACCTGCAAGATCTTATCTATTTCGTACCTTTTTCCGTTGGCCAGTCGGATAACCTTTGGCTTGCAAGTGCCGTCCGACTCGTGATCCGCACTGACGGCAACATATACTTTTCTACGGGTCATCATAGCACCTCCTCCACTAACTGTCCAACTCATCCACGCACCGACTCAGGGGCGGATAGCCATGCTCCTGGAGCTTCTCGTTGAATACTGACAGCGGCTGCTTATAAAGGCTCCCCATAAGGAGTTCAAAGAAAACATCGGTCGTACTGGCAGTCATTACGATGCCCAGCTTGCCCATCCAATCCCGCTGCAGCATTGGCTCTAACTGAAGGCCGATGCAGATGGCCATAGCATTTCTTTTTGTCGGCGTGTATTCAGGGTCGCTGCGCAGACGTTTGATTGTCTTCTCCGATACACCGCTCTTTGCTACGAGAGCCTCCACCGTGATCTTTCGGCGGTCCATATGGGCTTTGAGCGTCCCGCATGGAGAGCGCGGCAGATCGTTGATGATGCCGGACAGCCGTTGCGCGGCTGCAAAGTAATCCACCTCCAGGCGTTGACCATCAAACTCGGCTGCCGTTCCACTGCTGCCCGTTTCTTTCAGAAGAGTACCTTCACGGTAACTATACTCGGGTCCAGTGCTACGCAACGTGAAAACAAGGCAGCACTCATCCATATGGGTCTTGGCGTAGGATGTTAGATGGAGGATTCCGTTTCTTCTGTAGATATACCTGCTGTCAGCCAGGCAAAAATGGTCGTCAACATACTGATAAAGGCCGCTGCCAACACATTCCCGAAAACTGTCGTCGTTGCGAAAGAGCTCAATCGCTGATTCAAAGTCGATGGTGAATGTCTGATTACTGCCGAGACTTCCGGGAGAAAACTCATAGTCAATCGCATATCTCCCGTTGACGTAGTTAAGAACACCCTTGGCTTCGTTGTAGCCAAGTTCAATCAGCCTGCGCTTGGCGCTTTGCTTTGAAACTCCGTAGAAGTCAGCGAAGTCGGCGATGACTCTGGAAAACAGTCTTGGCGTCGAGATTCCCGGATACCGGGTTTTATAATAGGATAGAAGTTCCTCGATCTTGATTTCCGCTGTTGGCGCTGGCATCCGGATTCGAGGAGTCGCCCGATTTGCTTGCCATTCCATCCAGTCAATGGGCGTCTTCCCATAGAAACAGTTTGCAGCCAGCGGAAGTCCCTCTACTGTTGAGGTTCCAAATGCTTCGAGGTCAGAATCAATCATTGCTCCGATCTGCTGGCCAACGACTGTGCACGAAAGGCAGCGCAGATCACTGTTATACAGGCATTGTCCCAAATAAAAGAGTCGATGGCGATAGGCGTGATAGCACTCATGGATGATCGTGTCATTTAGTTTTTCTTCGCTGAAATAACCATCGTCGCCATAACAGAGACTTGAATTGACGAGAATGGTATTTGCGGGGATGACCTGACTGACGGCTTCTCCATCATCATTCAAAACGCTGGCTGAATGTTCTTCAAAATAGATTTGCCCGCGTATCCCTTCATTGTCGGCAAGACGATAAAGCTTGATTTGAAGCCCCATCCTCCCTGCCAGCGTCTCACCGTTGATGCGGCATGGCTTCTCCAGAGCTTCAGGGTAATATACGGTCAGGATGCCGGTGCTCTCATCATCAATCAGAGTCGCGCTGGTATATGGTACAAGGTATTCATCCAGTGCTATACCAGGTGCCGGTTCAAAACGGTCATAGACCATAACGCACAAGAGGTTATTAAAGCTGGCAGAATCCCGTGCTAGTTCTGAACAGGTCCGAATCCGAAACCATTGCGTCAGATCATCAGATCGGAAAGTGCCATCCCTTTCCGACACAACATGGATTGTGGCACTCATAATGATGTCTGCATATAGCTCATCGGCAGATTTACGGTAAAGGTCGATTCTTTCGACTTCCGCTTTGCTGACAAGCACGGTATCCGGTTGCGGTACGATAGAACTACGTTTTCCGATTCTGAGGCTTCCCTCCTCGATTTTCGTCTTCAGGAAGCTGATGTAATCAGAATAGAACCGGCCCATAAGGAATTGCTTGAAGGAACCGATCCGCTCAATGTCGTTGTGGTAGGGGTTCGCACAAATGATTTCAAACGCAGGATTGAAGGGGTCCCTCATAG
>JAEEGJ010022438.1_pt1 | contig 13404 bp, 9 predicted proteins | sample 8958761 | NCBI WGS metagenome assembly JAEEGJ01 (sample SAMN16246546, study PRJNA631951) | gut metagenome | biome: gut microbiome; feature: rumen; material: RS-attached | host: Bos | place: Iran: Karaj | collected 2018-10
TTCGTGGTAAAATCCTTAACGTTGAAAAAGCTCAAGCAAAGAGAATTTTTGCTAACGCTGAAATCGGTAACATGATTACCGCCATTGGTGGTGGCATTGATCCAGAATTCGATACAAGCAAGATTAGATATCACAAAATCGTCATCATGACCGATGCTGATGTCGATGGTAGTCATATCCGTATCTTATTATTAACTTTCTTCTATAGATTTATGCGTCCTTTAATCAATGAAGGCTACGTGTATATCGCCCAACCTCCTCTATATAAAGTTGAATATCATGGTAAGCAATATTACGCCTACAATGATGAACAATTAGAAACAATTAAAACCAAACTTAAATTAAAACCAGGTTATCCATTCCAAAGATATAAAGGTCTTGGTGAAATGGACGCCGAACAATTATGGGAAACCACTATGGACCCAGCTAATCGTAAGATGATTAGAGTGACATTAAACGATGCCATTAAAGCAGAACAAGTATTCACTGATTTAATGGGTGATGATGTCGACCCACGTAAAGAGTTCATTCACAAGAACGCCAAGTTCGTGAAGAACTTAGACGTGTAATAAAGAAAGGAGCTTGTTGATATGTTGTTAGATGAAGAAAACAAAGTATTAGAAGAGGAAATTAACGACGAAGAAGAAGTTGAAATTTCTCCTGAAGAAGAACAAGAACTTGAATCTGGTATTATCGCTGGCTTAACAGATGTTGATACCGTTCCACTTGTACAAGAATCCTTCCTTGACTACGCCATGTCTGTTATCGTAGCTCGTGCTATTCCAGATGTCAGAGATGGTATGAAACCAGTTCATAGAAGAATCGTTTATTCTATGGCGGAAACAGGTAACACACCTGATAAACCATTTAAAAAGTGCGCTCGTATCGTTGGTGACGTTATGGGTAAATATCACCCACACGGCGACTCTGCGATCTATGGTGCATTAGTCAGATTAGCTCAACCATTCGCCATGAGATATATGCTTGTTGAAGGTCATGGTAACTTCGGTTCTATCGATGGTGACGAACCAGCGGCTTATAGATATACCGAAGCCAGAATGGCTAAACTCGCTCTTGAAATGGTTAGAGATATTAACTGTGATGTTGTTGATTTTATTGACAATTATGATGGTGTTGACCAAGAACCAAGCGTTTTACCAAGTAGAATTCCAAACTTATTAGTTAATGGTTCTAGTGGTATTGCTGTTGGTATGGCCACCAATATTCCACCACACAATTTAGGTGAAGTTATTGATGGTGTTGTCGCGATTGCGAAAAATCCAGAAATCACTGTTGATGAATTAATGGATTACGTTAAAGGTCCAGACTTCCCGACTGGCGCTATTATCTTAGGTAGAAGTGGTATACGCGAAGCGTATGAAACTGGTACTGGCAGTATCGCTATCCGTTCTAAATGTCATATTGAAGAACGTGGTGAACACGGCTTAAAACGTATCGTTGTTGATGAAATCCCTTATGGCGTTAATAAGGCCAATATGATTGAAAATATGGCGGGCTTAGTCCGTGATAAAGTCATCGAAGGTATTTCTGAAATCCGTGATGAATCTAATAAAGACGGCATCCGTGTAGTCATTGAAGTTAAAAGAGATGCTATTCCAGAAGTCTTATTAAATCAACTTTATAAGTTAACAAACTTACAAGTGAGCTTTGGTATTATCAATCTTTGCTTAGTGGATAACGCACCAAAGATTTGCTCTTTACCAGTCTTATTACAACAATACTTAGACTTCCAAGTTTCTGTTATTGAAAGAAGAACAAAGTTCTTATTAGAAAAAGATGAAGCTAGAGATCATATCGTTATTGGCTTAATCAAGTGTCACGATAACATCGATGATATCGTTGATATCATTAAAGAAAGTAAGACACCAGAAGAAGCCACTAAGACATTAATGGCGAAATATGAATTCTCTGAAGCACAAGTCGGCGCTATCTTAGCGATGACCTTAAGACGTTTAACTGGTATTGAAACCGATAAGTTAATCGCTGAAAGAGAACAATTAGAAGCTAACATCGCTGAATATAAGAGAATCCTTTCTTCTAGAGAAAACGAAGTTGAAGTTGTTATTAAAGAATTAGAAGAAATCAAAGATAAGTTCGGTGATGAAAGAAGAACTGAAATCTCTAACGTTGCGGCGAATATTGATGACGAAGACTTAATCCCACAAGAAGATATCGTTGTTACCCTATCTAGAGGTGGCTATGTCAAACGTTTAAGCATCGATCAATTCAAAGCACAACATAGAGGTGGTCGTGGTGTGCGTGGTACATCCTTAAATGAAAACGACGTCGTTGATTTAATGGTTTATACCGAAACACATACTGACTTATTGTTCTTTACAGATTTAGGTAAGGTATACCGTATCCGTGGTTACCAAATTCCTGAATACCAAAGAACAGGTAAAGGTGTTCCAGTCATTAATTTAATCAACATCGAAAAGGGTGAAAGTGTTAAATCCATTATCGCGGTTAATAAATACTACGATTATAGATATTTAATGTTCTTCACTAAGAAAGGTATTGTGAAGAGAACCCCAATTACCGAATATGAATCAATTAGACAAAACGGTAAGATTGCTATCACTTTAAGAGAAGATGATAACTTATTAGCCGTTAAAGAGATTCAAGAAAAATCAGTGGCTAATGGCACTATTGATCCAGAAAGACAATATTACACCATGACTCTTAAAGAAAATGGTGAAGCTGAATTCCATCCAGTCGCCGAACCAAAACAAGAAGAAATTGGCCAATACTTTGTTGATACGATTGTTGGTATCGCTTCTAGCGAAGGCAAGATGGTTAACTTCCCAGTTGCCGAAGTTAGACCAATGGGTAGAACAGCATCCGGTGTTATCGGTATCGATTTAAACGAAGGTGCTGAAGCTGTTGGCATTACCGCTGAATACGAAGGCGAATTAGTCTTGGTCGTGACTGATAAAGGTTTCGGTAAGATGACTAATTACTCTGAATACCGTATTACCAAACGTGGTGCTAAAGGTGTCTCCACACTTAAGTCCACTGATAAAGTTGGTAAGATCGTCGCCGTTAGAAGTGTTTCTAGTGATGATGACTTAATGGTTATTACTAACTATGGTATCGTTATTAGAACCCACTTAAACGAAGTTAGACAATCTTCACGTAATACTCAAGGTGTCAAGATATTAAATCTTGAAGGTAGACAAAAAGTCTCTTCTATCGCTATTGTTCCATTTGAAGAAGAAAGCGATGAACCAGTTGAAGGTGAAGAAGAACTTCTAGAAGAAGAAAACACACCAGTTGAAGAATAATCTATGAAAGTACTAGTTTATTTTCAACCTAGTCCTAAGCATGATAATTTCGAGGGCGCTAGAATGCGCAAAACAATCAAAGGCGCCCTTGAAGTCATCGACTTAAAGTACACATCTAATCTTTATGATGAATACGATGTGGCCCACTTTATGTCGCCAGACGATGAATCTAAACTAGCGATTGCTTTAGAAAAGAAAGTACCAATTGTTGTATCCGCTTTATTCGGGGAAGATGATCCTGCTACAAGATTTCTTAACCATAAAAATAAAAACGGAGAAGTAGTGGTCTCTTTAAAACCTAAAGCACTGAGATTATTAAACAAAGCTAGCCTAGTGCTAGTACCTTGTGAATCTGCGAAAGAGTTTTTAATTAGAAACGGTGTTAATCGCCCAATTGAAACTATTGTTCCTGGTGTGAATTTAGCGAGATTCAATTTCTCTAGAGAAGATGAAAAAGAACTGTTCTATCGTTACTTTAGAGAAGACAAAAATAAAAAGCTTGTCTTAGCGATGGGTGAGTACACCAATAACATGGAAGGAATTTATGCCTTAATTAACGCCGCTAAGAAAAGAGAAGACACAGAATTCTACTATATTGGTTGTGAAACATTTGCCGCTAACTATGGTAAATGTAAAAGGATTATTAAAAATGCTCCTAAGAACGTGCATTTCAAAACAATTCTTCCAGATGATATTTATAGAAGCTTATTACTAAACGCTGATGTATTTATGCTTCCAGGCAAGATTCAATCGGGAGTTATCTCTATTGAAGAGGCGATGGCGGCTAAATGCCAACTTATTGTTAGAAAATCAGCGGTATTCCCTGAACTATTAGATAATAAAAATATCGCCTATATAGCAGAACATTCTGAAGCTCTGACAGAGCTATGCTTAGATTATTTAGATTCTAAGATTAAGCCCACAACTGAAGAAGCATATCTAAAGATATCTTCATATAATTTAGAAAACTTTGGCCATCAATTATCTAGTATTTATTCAAAACTAGTGGCCAATAAATAAAGGAGAAATGGATTATGTTAGACATTAATCGAATTCGTGAAAACCCAGAAAAGGTAAAAGAAGCACTTAAAAAGAAACTTTGGGATGCTGATTTTACTGAATTATTAGCCTGGGATAAGAAAAAGAAAGAATTAATTCAATTTGTTGAAGGCAATAAAGCCGAAATGAATAAGCTTTCCGCTAGTGTTCCTCAAGCCAAAAAGAATGGTGAAGACGTAAGCAAAATTTTTGCTAAGGTCAAAGAAATTGCGGCTGCCAATACTGAAAGTGAAAAAGAATTAAAAGACTTAGAAGATAAAATCTTTAACTTCTTAGCTGAACTTCCAAATATTCCTGATGATGATTTATTAGGTGGTGGAAAAGAAAACAATAAACCTATTAAGGTATTTGGTAAAAAACCAGAATTCAATTTCCCACTTAAAGATCATGTTGAATTGGCAACATCTTTAGGTTTAGTGGATTATGATAGAGCCGCTAAAATCGCTGGTCGTGGTGCCTGGATTTATACAAATTTAGGTGCTCGTTTAGAATGGGCTTTATTAAACTATTTCATTTCCGAGCATTTAAAAGATGGTTATACATTCATCCTTCCTCCACATTTGTTAAATGAAGAATCTGGCTATGGTGCTGGTCAATTCCCAAAATTCAGAGAAGATGTTTTCTGGCTTGAAGGAATGGAACCAAAGAGATTCTTACTTCCAACAGCGGAAACAGCATTAGTTAACATCCATAGAAATGAGATCATGGACGCTAATGATTTACCAAAGAAATACTTTGCTTATACTCCATGTTATAGAAGAGAAGCTGGTTCTTATAGAACCGAAGAAAGAGGTATGATCCGCGGTTATCAATTCGACAAAGTCGAAATGGTCCAATATACCAAACCAGAAGATAGTGATGCTGCTTTTGAAGAATTAGTTAGAAAAGCTGAAAACTTAGTAGCTGGTTTAGGTTTACACTATCAAGTTAGTAAACTTGCCGCCGGTGATATTTCTCACTCAATGGCAAGAACTTATGATATTGAAGTCTACTTGCCAAGCATGGGAATTTATAAAGAAGTCAGTTCCGCTAGTAACGCTAGAGACTATCAAGCTAGAAGAACAATGTGCCGTTATAGAAATCCAGAAACAAAAAAGACTGAGTACGTGCATACATTAAACGCATCTGGCTTAGCAACTTCTCGTATTTTCCCAGCCATACTTGAACAATTCCAACAAGAAGATGGTTCAGTAATTATCCCAGAAGTGCTTAGACCATGGATGGGTGGACTTGAAGTTTTGAAACCTATAAAAAAATAAATTAGATTGGGCACATTAAAATGTGTCCTTTTTAATAATTGTATTTAGTGTTATAATCACCTTGCCATCGCGATGAATATTTGCGAACCAGGTCAGGACAGGAATGTAGCAGCCTTAAGTATTATGTTCATGTGCGGTGGTTTCACTTATATGGAACAATTCATTAAATACATGGAAATGGCTCTTGAAGAAGCTAAATTAGCGGCTCAAGAAGATGAAGTACCTATTGGTTGCGTTATCGTTAAAGATGACAAAGTCATCGCTAAAGCACATAACCTTAGAGAGACTAATAAAGATCCACTAGGCCACGCTGAAACATTAGCGATTAAAAAAGCCTCTGAAGTATTAAATGATTGGCAACTAGTGGGATGTGACTTATATGTCACCATTGAACCATGCATTATGTGTGCTGGTGCTATTATCCAATCTCGAATAAGTAAAGTGATATATGGCGCTCCTGATTTAAAAGGTGGAGCGTTCGGTAGCTCAATAAATGTCTTAGATGCTAATAACATTAATCATAGACCTGAAGTGGTGTCTGGCATCTTAGAAAAAGAGTGTACCGACATCATCCAAAATTACTTTAAAAGTAAAAGATAAGCAAAAATAGAGTTAAAAACTTGGCAAATTTACCAAGTTTTTTTATTATTAGTATGTGCATATGGATAACGAGAATAACTACGAACGTTTTAATGCAAGTATTGATCAAGGGTTAACTAACGAACAAGTTGAGTTAAGAGTTAAGCAAAAACTCGTTAATAAATCTCAACAAGCGTTTGGCAAAACCTATACTGAAATCATTGTTTCCAATGTTTTTAGTTTCTTTAATGTTTTGCTCTATGTCATTGCTGGTGTAATGATCTACTTCAGATTATTTACTGGCATGTTCTTTGTTGTTGTTCTTTTATCGAATACCATTGTTGGTTTATGTGAGGACATCAAAGCTAGAAAGTTATTAAGCAAGCTCAGATTAATTACTCAACCTAAGGCCACAGTTATTAGAGATGGTCAACAAATTGAAATACCGGTTGAAGAAGTTGTTTTAGACGACATCATTTATATTGAAAAAGACACACAGATTTGTGTGGACGGCATTATTCTTCAAGGCGAAGTCGGTATTAATGAATCATTTATTACCGGTGAGGCTATCAACGTCTTTAAAGGTGTAGATAAAGAAGTATTCTCTGGTACATTTGTCGCCAGTGGTAGCGCTTATATTAGAGCCAACAAAGTTGGTAAAGAATGTTTAGCCAATGATTTACAATCTAAAGCCAATCAATTTAAACGTTCACCATCTGAAATCCTAAGATCATTAAAGAAATTATTCTTAGTCATAGGTATCGTTGTTATTTCAATGGCGGTATTTATGCTTACTACATTCCTTGTTAAAGGTAAACTCAATCCAGATGATCCAGGCTCTTTAAGAGCTAGTGTTGAATCTATTACCGGTGCGATGGTTGGTATGATTCCTTCTGGTTTATACTTATTAACTTCTGCGGCGTTAGCCATGGGTGTTATTGGCTTAAGCAAAAAGAAAGCGCAAGTCCAAGACTTCTACTCGGTAGAAATGCTCGCTAGAGTGGATACTTTATGCGTTGATAAAACCGGCACAATTACCGATGGAAATTTAGTGGTTAAGAAAGTTATTCCATTAAGCGCAAAATATACAGATGCGATGATTGCACAAAATATCGCTAATGTTATTAGAGCCACTAATGATAAAAACGCCACTGCTAAAGCGTTGTTAAAAGAATTTGATCTAGAAATTACTGCGGGTGTAGTGGTAGCCCTACCATTTAGTAGTGAAAACAAATATTCAGGTGCTTCATTTAAAGGTGGCAAAACATTTATTATTGGTGCACCAGAATTTATGCCAATTAAGAATAAAGCCGGTGTTATTAAAAGATGTGAAGAATATACCAAAGATGGCTATCGTGTCATCGTTCTAGGCGAAGGTAAAGATGTCATTAAAGACAATAAATACACTGGTGAACTAGAACCAATTGCTTTAATTGTTATTAAAGACCACATTAGAGAAGATGCTTTAGAAACATTTGCCTGGTTTAAAGACAACGGTGTTGATATCAAAGTAATTTCTGGTGATAGTGCTAGAACAGTTTCCGCGATTGCCGCTGAAGCGGGTATTTCTAATGCTGATAAATATATTTCTTTAGAAGGTATGAGCAACGAACAAGTTAAAGAAATCGCTACTCAATATACTGTTTTTGGTAGAGTTACCCCAGAACAAAAAGAAGTATTGGTTATTGCGTTAAAAGAAGCTAAACATACTGTCGCTATGACTGGTGATGGTGTTAATGATATCTTAGCCCTTAAACGTTCTGATTGTTCTATTGCAATGGCTAGTGGCGCAGACGCCGCGAAAAACATCTCACACATTATCTTAATTGATTCTAATTTCTCACGTTTGCCAGCGGTTGTTGATGAAGGTAGAAGAGTGGTTAATAATTTACAAAGAACAGCCTCTTTATTTGTTACTAAGACATTCTTTATCTTTATGATAACTTTAGTGTTTACTATTGCTACGATTGTTAATAAAGATATCCATTATCCATTTATTACTAACCACCTATATCTATGGGAAATCTTTACTACTGGCTTTGCCGCATTTGCTTTAGCTATGGAAAAGAATAGTGAACGCATACATGGTCACTTCTTATCTAACGTCTTTAAAAAAGCCATACCTGCCGCAGTAGTGTTAGTCTCATCAGTCCTGTTGATCTTCTTGTTCTATTTATTACAAGAAAAAGGCCTAGCGAACTTTGGTATTTATAATAGGGGCTGCGCGATTGCGATGAGTGTTATTACATTCAGTGTTTTAGGTATTGTTTGCTTATATAGAGTGTGTTCACCATTAAATAAATATAGGGCTATTGTTTTAGCGAGTTCTGCGGTTGTTAACGCTGTTGCACTAATCTTGTCTGCGATATTTACTTATAAACTTGGTCATGTAGAACAAAGAATCTTAAGAATTCCATTTACTGATATGAGTGGACCAGCATATTTAACAATGGCCATTATTATCATTGTTTATGCTGCTTTATATTTATATATCTATCGTTTAATTGAAATTAAAAAAGGGGAGCATGTTAAAGAATGAAAATTAATCCTATAGTCTTAGATGCTTTAAAAAATAATAAACCTGTTGTTGCTTTAGAAAGCACAATTATTAGTCATGGCATGCCTTATCCTAAAAATGTCGAGACCGCTTTAAAAGTGGAACAAGTCATCAAAGATCACGGCGCTATTCCTGCTACTATCGGCATTATTGATGGCGAGCCAATTGTTGGCATGACACCAGAGGAAATAGAATTATTTGGTAAAACCAAAGGTATTGCCAAAGCTTCTAGAAGAGATTTACCAGTTATATACGCTAAAAAGATGTGGGCGGCCACTACAGTAGCATCCACAATGATTATTGCTGCTCAAGCGGGTATTGAGGTATTTGTTACCGGTGGTATTGGTGGTGTTCATAGAGGCGCACAAGAAACAATGGATATATCTGCTGATTTACAAGAATTAAGCAAAACTAACGTCACAGTTATTTGTGCGGGCGCTAAAGCCATCTTAGATTTACCTTTAACATTAGAATATTTAGAAACAATGGGTGTTCCTGTTTTAGGATATAAAACAAAAGAATTACCAGCTTTCTATACCGCTCATTCTGGATTAAATGTTGATTATCAAATTGATTCAGCGGAAGAAGCGGCAAAGATTATCTCTGAAAAGAGAAATAATAAATTACAAGGTGGTATACTTATCACCAACCCAATTCCCGAACAATATGCGATGGACGCTAAAGTTATTAATGACGCTATTGAAAAAGCTTTAGCTATGGCGGACGAACAAGGAATTAAAGGAAAAGAGATCACCCCATTCTTGTTAAAGACTATCGTTGAAATCACTGGTGGTGATTCTTTAGAATCAAACATTGCGTTAGTTTTAAATAACGCGGCATTAGGAACAGAGATTAGTAAAGAGGTTTGTAAGCTTAAATGAAAACAGAACATCGATTAGCTGAAGCATTAAAAACGATGATGTCTGACTTACCGCTTGAAGAAATATCGGTGGCAGGTTTAGCTAGACGTTGCAAAGTTAATAGACAAACATTCTATTATCATTTTCATGATATCTATGACTTATTAGCGCTTGTGTTTTTAAATGAAAAAATACCAGGAATCGATGAAGCAAGAAACTCCGTAGAAATGGTGACTGCAATTTATAACTACTATGTGAAAAACCAATCATTTATTGATGGTACTTTAGATTCAGCGGGTAAAGACTTATTCGAAGAATTTGTTTATAACATTTGCTATAAATCATTTATGAAATTTATTAATAACCTTGCTGAAAGCAAACGCATCACTATTAATGAAAAGAAAAACATTGTGAGATTCAGAGCGTTTGCCTATTCAAATAGTATTGTTTATTACTTATCTACCCATAAGACAAAATCTTTAGAAAATATGCTAGCCTGTTTCTCTTTTGAGAATGATGAGAATATGAGAAAAGAAATACTAGATTTATTAGATTATAGATGGAGGATGAAAGCATGATCGATTTTGATTTTGTTAGTCCCACAAAAATATATTTTGGTAATAACAAAGAAGAATTAATTGGCCAAATCTGTTTAGATGGTGGTTATAAGAAAGTTTATATTGTTATCGGCCAAGGATCAGTAAAAAGAACTGGTTTATTAGACCGTGTTTTAGCGTCACTAGATAAAGCAGGTATTAAATACCAAATCTTAGAAGGTGTACGCGCTAATCCAACAATTAATTTGTGTCATAAAGGTATTGAAGAAGCGAGAGTCTTTGCACCAAACCTTATTTTAGGTATTGGTGGTGGTTCTGTTATGGATACCGCGAAAAATATTGCCGTTGGTTATTTCTATGCTGGTGATAGTTTTGATTTCAATTTACATAAAGCTAAGCCAAAAAAGGCCTTACCCGTGGGTGTAATATTAACAATTGCGGCCTCTGGTAGTGAATTATCTAATTCATGTGTTATCCAAGATGATGAAAAACAAATCAAACGTGGATTTAATGATGATTTAGTAAGACCAGTATTCGCTATTGAGAACCCAAAACTTACATATAGTGTTTCTAAAGTGCAAACAGCATATGGCATCGTTGATATTATGATGCACACTTTAGAAAGATATTTTAATGGCTCTAGTGATAATGAACCTGCTGATGGTTTTGCTGAAGCTTTATTGAGATCTGTTATAAAAGCAGCGAAGACGGTGATGGATAATCCAACTGATTATGACACTAGAGCGGTCTTAATGTTAATGTCATCTTTATCTCATAACGATATAACAAGTATTGGTAAAGGTAAGATGCTTTTTGTTCATCAAATTGAACACGCTGTTAGCGGGGTATATCCACAAGTAGCGCACGCTGCCGGCTTAGCAGTCTTATTCCCAGCTTGGGCTAAATTTTATGTCAATTATGATACTGATAAATTTGCGTCTTTAGCGACTAATGTATTCGGTATTCATAAAATGAATAAACTTGATACCGCTAAAGCGGGTATCCAAGAACTTGAAAAGTTGTTTACTTCACTTAATATGCCTAAAACATTTAAAGATTTAGGTATTGATAAAGTAGATGTCGAATTATTAGCTAACTTAGTAACTGATAATGGAAATAGAGTAATTGCTCATCCAACAAAAGACATGGATAAGGAAGTAGTTAAAGCAATTATTAATAGTTGCTTATAGGAGGAATAGATATGAAAAAGGAAGATATAACCGGGTTAATTGTTTATCTTATTATCATTGCGTTTGCCATTGTTTTTGGCTTAACAGTTTTACAAGCCCACCAACAAGAAAGCTCATTAACTGGTATTTTCTACGTCCTATATATTATTGGATCAGTTTTAGTGGGTGCGATACTTAATGCTATTTTATTTGAAATGGCACATGTTATCGGCGCGAAGATTGGTAAATATGAAATTGTTAGTGTTAATATCTTAGGCCTTTGTTTTTATAAAGATGGAGGCAAAAGAAAAGTCCGTTTCACATCATTTGATGGTTTAACGGGTGAAACAAAGATTGTTCCAAAAGAAGGAATGGTGGAAAAAGCTAACCCATACCCATATTTATTCTTTGGCTCATTATTCTATGTGGTTGAAGTTGTAGCCGTGATGGTTGTTTTCTCAATCTTTAGAAAAGCAGAAGATTTCGCTTTAAGAGATATGGCTTATTCTTTATTAACCATCGGTGCGATTGGTTTAGTCATTCTTATTTATAACATCTTACCATTACGTATCGACTCTATGACTGATGGTTATAGATTAACAATGGTTTCTAATCCTAAAAATAAATTAGCGTTTAACGAACTCTTAAGAGTGGAATATGAAATCTCTCAAGGTAATGATGATGTTGAAATTAGAATCTTTGATGAAATCACTAACTTCACCGCTGATCTTAACTTAAACAAAGTTTATGCCTTATTAGATAAGAAAGAATACAAAGAAGCAGAAGAAATCTTAGATAAGATTATCGAAGCTAAAGAAAACGTTTCTGAAAAAGTTTATATTCGCGCAAGAGCACAAAAGATTTATATTAACTTAATTACTAAAAGCTTAGATGAAGCGAAAGAGTACTATGAAAAAGAAGTTCCTGTGGCAGAAAGAAGAGAAATTTCTAACGATGTATCTATGGCCTCTATTAGAGCGTATTTATTAATGTCGGGTTTATTAGATAAATCTAGAAGTGAATGTATTATTGCTTTAAATAACGTTTATAGTGCATTCAAGCACACCCCAAAGAATAGACAACACACTGAATTAGTCTTATTCAATGAAGCACTCCAAAAAGTAGTGGATGCTCATCCAGATTGGGAATTAGAAGGATATAAACTTCAAGAATCTAATTAAGCAATAATTGGTAAACAAAAAAAGCGTCTCGTTTTGAAGTGAACCCCAAAATGGACACACTTCAAAAAAAGACCTAAAGACAGGAATCAGTTAAGGTTCCTGTTTTTTATTCTTGTTGAGTTGTAAAAAGAAATCCATTCTTCTACTAGTTGAATATAATGGTCTAATGATGTGATATTATTATTGTACAAAGTCTCCTTTTTAAGGATTCCGTGCCAGCTCTCCATTGGAGAATCGTCAATAGGTGTACCCTTTCTGCTCATTGAAATAGATATACCTTTAGAAGCACAGATGGCTTTGTACTCATTGGATGTATACTGGAAACCCTGGTCGCTATGTAGGATTAACCCGTGTACATCTTTTTCTATTTCCAAAGCTTTATTTAATGTGTTGATGACCAATGGGATATTGTTGAGCTTTGATATTTGATACGCTATGACATGTCGATCGTATAAATCGATAATTGTTGATAGATAAGCTCGTTTATTTCCCCATGTTAGGTAAGTTATATCTGTACACCATATTTGATTTAAACCTTTGGTTTTGAATTGTCTTTTAACTAGATTTGGTTGGACATTCTCTGCTATTCTTTTATAACCCATATTGGGTCTAATTCTTCTTATATATTCGGGTTTGAGATTATATTTTTTCATAATCCTCGCTACTTTTTTGTGATTAAACTTAACACCATATTTAATCATTAGGCCTTCCTTCACCCTACGATAACCATATGTGCCCTTACTATCATCGAAGATTTCTTTGATAAGTAGATATTCATAATAATCAGGATCTTCTTGATTACGATATTTGTAGTAAGTCCTACGAGATATCGATAATGCCGCACATAGATTGGATAATTTGTAATCATTTATGTGAAT
>JAEEGJ010022440.1_pt1 | contig 13404 bp, 13 predicted proteins | sample 8958761 | NCBI WGS metagenome assembly JAEEGJ01 (sample SAMN16246546, study PRJNA631951) | gut metagenome | biome: gut microbiome; feature: rumen; material: RS-attached | host: Bos | place: Iran: Karaj | collected 2018-10
TTTATAATAAACTAGCTAAATCCTCTTTTATATAAGTAATATAGACAAATAACAAATCATAATAATCCCCATCTAATAATAAATCTTTATTTTTGATAAAATAACTACTTTTCAATTTGTTAATATCTTTTTTCTTCTTTTTGCATATTTCTTCAATATTACTCAATAGATCAGCAACTTCTTTTAATAATATTTCTCTTTTATTATTCAAAGATAAACTATTATAGCTTTCAAAATATTTCTTTTCCATATAGCCCTCCTATTAATCATTTTTTATCTTATAAGAATCTAATAGTTCTAACCATTTACTCTTTTGATTGAAAGAATTCTTATTTTCATTAAACGTTAACAGAGAATCATCTTCATTGTTATTATTTAGATCAACAAATTCTACTCCTAAATATTTGATTGAAATATCACGAAGCTGCTTTTCTTTCTCCAAAGGATTATTAGCTGATAATTTCAATTTGTCATATATTTGCGTTACCGCGAATGTATGAGCAGCTTTAATCATTGTCAAGGCTTCATAATCGTTTGCTTTTATATTTTTCTCTAACTCTTCTCCCAAAAAGTATATTTTACTAAAATCATATTTATCAATTTTATCAATTACTATTTGATAGATTGAAACAATATCGTCAATACTAAGATCTCTAGCAAAATAATTCAAGTCATAATTTCTTGTATCATAATTTCCTAAGCCATCATAACTAACAAGATCTGTAATAGCATTCTCAATAATAAAGTCTCTTTTTCTTATCTTTATAACTTCTTTTATAGCTTTCATTGATAATAATGGTCCATGAAAATCATATTCATTCTTTTTATTTGCTAATAATATATTTACTTTATTAATAAAGATATTAGAATTATCATCTAGCAATCTTTTATACTCTAATCGTGCGTCATCATATCTTTTCAATAAATAAACTGGATTATATAAATCATATATCTTATCTATAATGGCAGAGTTAACATCGTTATGTCTTTTAAGTTCAGGTGAATGAGCAGATTGATAAACAACTCTATCAACAATACGTTCTATTAAATCGTTAGATAATGTATACAATTCAATTGCTCTATCAACATACTCTTCTACAGTAGATTTATTATTCAAATTAGATTTAAACCTACTATCAAAATAGAAATTAATAATCATCTCTCTGAATCTATAAATGTATGATTCATTTGCATATGAAACATTATTAAATGTTCCATTATCAAAATCCTCCATTAATTTATTCTTTTCAGCTATTAAATCATTAACTATTTCAATGTATGATTCAAAAGATATGTTATTAGTTATTGTAAAGTATTTTTTTATTTCTTCATCATTTAAATACTTATCATATTGATCGTTATAAAATTCTTCAACAATTTCTTTAATTGCTTCTTCCCATTTCCAAAACTTTATATGATAAGCAACAAACATCAACTCTGAAATTATTTCATAATCATCACTAAGTCTTGCATTTTCTTCTAAACTTTTATAATTATATTCAAAATCAGCGATTTCGTTTTTTAATCTATTTTTAAATTCACCTCTAGTTTCACCAATTATAGGCTTTAAAATAAACATATGATTAGCTCTATGTATGAATTTTTCATATAATTGATAATTAGAGCTATCCTTTAATAAACCAATAAAGTATTCAAACTTAGTTTTACTATTGGCGATTGCTTTAATATTTTTCTTCTCTAAACTCGAATATCTAGGTATTATAAAAGAACTAGTTAAAAACTCTTCAATTGATTTAGTATCTATACGATAATCATCATAAAAAGATGAACTTATCAAAAATGGCAAATCTTCAACTTTATCATTAAATACGTTTTTCTTTGATTTTAATAACAAATAAAAGTATTCAAACAAATCACGATTTACTTTAAATAAAGAATCTAATTGTTCTTTAACAATTCTATGATAATTATCTAATTTGTTTTGATAATTATTCTTATTATATTTAGGATATATTCTAATACTATGAACAATTTCTTTGATTCTATCTAAATATGAACCAGATGTCGTATTAGCATATAAATAATTATTCTTATATATATATTCATCATAAAAACATTTGAAAATGGAAATCTTATTCATTTTTAACACCCACTTTTTTAGTATATTCTTTATTTAATTTATTGAACTTAGTATATAATTTTGGAGTTTGAACCAAATTATCAAGAATTTGTTCCAATAAAGTTAATTGTTGTTCTATTAAAGATTGTAATTCCTTTTTTTCTTTAGTAGATTCCTTATTCATCTTCAATTTAGAAATATCTTTTTCCAAATTAAAGTATTCCTCTTCGAGTTCCTTTTTCAAATCTTTAATGCTGTTCATAGTAACTGCCATAACATCAACCCCAATACTCTACTATATATAATAATATCATATTTTAAATAATATAAAAAGATATAAAAAAGAAAAAGAATGAAATATCATTCTTACTTAAATGCGAGTGTCTCTCTAAACTTATTATAGTACATTGAGCAATCATTATCTAATGATAAATTTGCATAAATAACAGTATAATAATTTCCTTTATAAACTATTGAAATATACTTATATTTTTCTAACGTAGAATATTCCCCATTACTAGAAGTAGGATTTTCTTTAAAATCAACAACCGTCAATTCCTGCCATTTATTTGTACCTATCGTTACTTCTTGAACAGCAGTATGCATTTCTTTATCTTTATATTGTTTGGTTAATTCATCAAAATACTCAGACACATATCCTTCAACATCAGTAGTTGTACCATAATTAATATTTATTGAACAACTATCTCCCCTACTATATATCTTTCTACTAGGATCATCAGTTTCTAATTTAAAACTTTTATCAATTGAATAATATAAACCGCCAAAATCAGATACTTTATATGTATTATCAGACCTAATATATTTAAAGTATACAAAGCACATTAAACCGATGAAAACGATAAAACAAATTGTATTAAAAATTAACGATGGAGATATCTTTCCTATAACTAAATTTGATGAACTCTTTTTGCTTCCAGTTAAATTACTTCCCCAATTAATACTTTTTTTATCTTTTTTTACTTTTCCATAATTGGTATTATTATTAGAACCATACATCTGATTATTATTCTGCTTATTATCATTATTTGAATAATCACCAGTAGATTCTTTTAACATTTCATCATAAGAATCATTATCATTATAAGTATTAATTGGCATATTATAATTTGTATTGTTACTATTAGCATTATTGCTAGAATTAATCATCTCATCAAAATCAAACGTATTTGTATTATTTTTTTTAAATCTACTATCATCTTCAAATAACTTTTCAATAGCCGATTTATTACTATCATATTCTAACGAATTCAAACTGTTTATTTGATTACTATACATCGAATCAGAATTACTATTTTTAATATCTCTAATTTCATTATTTGCAGCATTAACAGCTCCAACATTATCTATATTAGAACCAAAAGGATTCTTAGTATCATTAAAAGCATTATCTTGAGAAGAAGATATCGTTGCCCCAATCTGCTCATTAAAAGATTCGCCGAAATTCGTAATGTTTGATTTTTGCAAAACAGTTCCGCACATATAACATGTCTTTTTAGAGTCATCTAAAATTGTTCCACATTTTGGACATTTTTTCATGCGAATCCCTTCCTTTTTATTCTAATATTATTTATTTGCTTGCAGCTTTTTCTACAAATTTAAAAGATTTAACAACGTTGTCTACTGAATATCTACAACTCATATCATTATTAGAGTTTTGAACAACAACATTGTAATTAACACCTTTATAATTAGATGTTAAATATATATATTTTAATGATTTATAGCTGGCATTTTCTTCACGATCTTTATAAAAGATATTTAAATAATTCCAATTGGCCCCAGCCAAATCATAAGAACCTTCTTGAGACGTATAAATATCTAAATTATCAATAACGGCATAATTAACATCTCTATCTGGTTCACGAGAGTCATAAGCTTTTTTAAAGAATGTACTAACATAATTATCAGAAGCTGTGTTATCTGTTCCTATCGTTATAATACAATCACTATTAACTCCATTATTTCTACTTAATGTCAAAGCATTATTAGCATTTGATACAACTAATGATTTATCATATTCTAAATAAAGATTACCGATAATACCCTGTGGTTCTTCCTCGCTCAAACGGGCATTATAATATAAACGTCCAGCTAAAAACAGTATGACAATTAATAACACACACAAACCTATATTAATTATCATTTTATGTTCTTCAATAAAGTCAAAAATATCTTTTTCACCATTTTTAAAGTATTTTTCACTTCCATTTTTATTTAATTCATCTTGTAAATTACTCTTAATACTATATCCATTACTTGTATTAAAGCCACCATTATTAGTACCAAAAGATTTAGAACTATCTCCCATTCCTGTACTAAATTGTGGACTGTTATCCAACATATTTCCCGACGTATCAGAATATGCTGTTGATGAATTGTTCATTCCAAAACCAGTATTATCAAAATTGTTTGGTTGATTACCATACATTTGATTACCATACATCTGATTATTTGGATAATCTCCATAACTTTGGTTATTTGTATTCATTCCAAAACCAGTATTATTACCATAGTTTTGATCCATTCCCATTCCTTGGTCCATACCAAACCCTTGGTCTGTTCCATAACCTTGATTCATTCCTGTATCTTGATTCATATTATTAAAACCTTGGTTATCCATATTACTCATATTCATATTAGGATTCATATTCATATTAGGATTATTATTATTATTATTATAATCTTGATTCATATTGTTCTCATTAAAAGATTGATTATTATTAAAATTACCGTTTGCACTACTAGCCGCTTCACTAATATTAGCACCACAAATAAAACAAACGTCTCTTCCATCATCTATAAAAGATCCACAGTTAGGACATTTCATTTTATCACCTCAAAACTAAAAGTACTAGTATTCTCTTTTACTATTTTTCTAAGTTCTAATAAGTAATCTCCAGATAAAGTACTTAATGATTTTAAAACTACTTGATAGAAAGTCTCTTTGGCATCTTTGTTATTTTTACATTCTTCAGCTAAAGCTTTTATATAATACAAAGTTAAATCTGAAGAAAAATTATCATTAATAGTCAATTTTACCAATCCTTTCTACACTGAATTCATCCAATATTAAGTTGACCAATTCCAACAACAAATCACAAGCAATATTGGTACTACTAACTTTTACTTTTTGTTTATTAACAACTGAATAAGTTAGTTTATTTAAAAATTTGTATGGATCATCTTCTATTAATACTGACAAGTGATACTCTATAGGTTCAATATTATATAAATTCGATTTGTTTAGAGTAATATCTGCTAAATTAAAACTAGATTCAATTAATTCAATATTCTCTTTTAATCGTTTAATTAATTCTTTTATAAAGTCCTGCTTAAACCTCATAATATCATCCTCATACTATAAATATCCATACTATAAAAATTATACCACATAAAAAAGAAGATGACATCTTCTTTTTTTATTTTTCATTCTTTATGTCAAAGTATTTAACAATTATATACAGCAAGAGTGATATTACGAAGAAATTAATGGCATACTCATTTTGGAAAAACTCACTTAATACAACCCCTAGACTAATAATCGTCATAGCAAAAAGCATTCTTTCTAAGTAAGCTATACACACTCCAAAATTACCTTTTTTCTCCCTAACTAACTCCAAATGATAGTCAAAATGCATTTTTTTCTTAATATGAAGCATCAAATAATGTACAAATATTACAACCGGTATCAAAACCAATACCATTCCAATAATTACAACAAGTGGTTCAATCATATCAATCACCCATATAGCTTTCTATCTCACTACATCCGTCCGATCCTTTAATACTTTTTATATATTCCGGATTATCAAATGTATTAGTATTATAATTGTATTTTAATTTAAAAATATATGATGCAACTTTTTCTGAATTACTATTCTCAACACAGAACTTTTTATCGTTTCCAACAAACAAAGTAAAATCTTTGTTTCTTGGATTATATTTTATATAAACACTATGACTACCATAATTTAATACTTCACCATTAATCTTAATAGGAAATTGTTGGGACAAGTCATACTTTAAATCTCCTTCAACATATGCTTTAAAACTATAATTATAAACGTTGGTATTATAATCAGGCTCAATAATAACAATACTCTTACCAACTCCATACATCAAAGGCAAATCTTCACCATCTTTTATATCTTTCCTATAGAAAGTAACGCTATTGATAATTCCATAAGTTAAAGATAAACTAAATGATTTACTACTATTATCTCTATTATAAGACAACCTCACTTGACCTTCTACATCAGTAACATCAGCTGATATATCATAATAATTGCCTTCAAATTCTGTTTCTTTAACAATTACAGGAAAAGCTGCAAGAGTTGTTTTATACATATTTTTAGATATAATATTGTTTTCAACAACAGACTTAACAGTTGTATCTTTCTTATAATCATTATCTTTATATTTAATAACATATTTATCTTTATCTGTTTCAATTATTAAATCTCTAGTTTTTCCCTTGTCTTTAACATACGTTCCCATACAAGAACTTCTATATACTACATAATCTTCGTTATAAACCAATATAATATTATCTATCGAATAAACTGAACATCCACTAAAAACTCTATAGGTAGAATCTAACAAATCTTTTTTAGTATAAAAACCATTATAATTATCATTTTTGATTGATTTAACTTCATCTCCTACTATAGTACCAACTAAACCTTTAAATGGATTGACTTTAGTAGTTATCAAAGTAAATACAATAACTCCAATTATAATGAAAACAGAAACTATTATAATAAACTTAGCGTTTTTACTTTTAACAGATTTGTCCATATATATTCTCCTATGCTATAAAAAGTATAACATATTTACTTTATAAAAAAAAGAAAATGAATAATCATTTTCTTTTTATTTATCTATGCAGTTTGCTATAAGATTCACCATCTACTATAGAAAAACCATATTGAGGTATAAATCCTATATTAATAGCGGTTTGATTATCAAATTCTTTTTTGATTTCCACATCTAAATTAGCCAAACCGACCTCTAGATTTCTCTTCTTTTTATACAAATGACCGAATATATATTCTTTAAACAAACTATAGTATTCATCTGGTTCCATCAAATCATAAGTAACAATATTGTCAACAAAATAATCATATATTACTTTAGGTGTTATAGTTTCATCTCTCATAACATCTGAAATATTCTTATCAGCAAGGCCTTCTACTAGTTCCATATAACTAACTCTAGCCATACCAATTACTTTCATATTAGCAAGAACCCTTAAACATCTTACATTTAAATCTTTTTTGTATTTAACCATTGTATCTTTTAGCTCGTCTTTTCGTTCTTCTATTCTATCCATTCGAGCCATAGATAGTTCTTTTCCATCTTCCTTTATTTTAGCAATCTTTCTTTTATGACGAGTTTTAGCAAGTAATCCTCTTTCTAATTTTTCTACTTTATCATTAACAGTTGCAGCAGCTATTCCTTCTTGAATGTATTCTCTTCTTATCATCTCTTGTGTCTTCTTTAAAGAAGAATATAAACATTCAGATCCCACTAAACAATAATCATAATCCATTAAATATTCATATTGTCTAAGTTTATTATCAATAACTGATATTTCTTTTTTATATTCTTTTTTCTTACTATATAATCCATTAATTTTATCAATTGATTGCCCAATTCTATCCAAAGAACTAGCCATTCTAAATGATAAATATCTATCATACAATCTCAAACTATCACTACTAAACTCATAATCTATAATACTTCTTACAATATTTTTTAAAGAAGTTTCAATGGTCTTTATTCGTTGATTATCATTAGTTAATAATTCTACCATAAACAAACCGTTATTATCACTTAATATTTTAATACGCCCTACATCACTAATACCAAAAACAGATAGATTAACATTATAAGAACCAATTGTTACCAAATCTAACAATTCTAATTCACGAACTCTATTATCTATTCTTCTAATAATAGCTAATTGCTCTTCAGTTACCACTTGAACCACTCCTTAACAATGGTATATTCTAGCATAATTAATACTTTTTATCAAATAAAAAAGCCTTATAAATTAGGCTTCTTCTTTAACACTTCCAGAACTTCCGTTAGACGTATCTTTTATAACATCATAGAAATCAACACCATATACATAATATGTTTTTCCATTTAATAAAACTCTTGTAAATTCTCTGTTTACTCCAGTTACAACTATTTCTTCATTTGCATATATATTACCAGCACTATTATTATTTAAAAACGTATATGGCTGCTTTAATAACTCTGTTTTTTCATTAACTCTAGCATTTAAATTAGCGTTTTCAAAATAAACGGTATCTAAATTCATTTTAAAACAATTTGTATCATTAATATAATAAGTTGAATTATTATATATAATTCTTATAAAGCTATCTCCCATACCATTAACAATTATTGTTGTACCAGCATCTAAAGTACCTGCTTTATTAGGCAATTTAGTATAAGGACTAGTTCTTAAAGTAACTCTCTTAGTTAAAGTTGTTAGCATATCCATATCTTTAAACGATACAGGACTTAAGTCTCCCATATTAGTAATACCATTTACTGTACTTTTCTTTGTAACATCATTTGTAACACTAAAATAAGCTACATTCATATCAACTCTACCGCTGATTCCTGGAACACTACCATCACTAGTATATTGCCACATATGATATTTTCCTTTATAAGTAACTTTATCGTTATATTGTGCTAACCAAATTCTTTGACCACTAAATTTAGCTGTGTCAAAATAATCAGTTAAAGCTTTCATATATGAATATATCATAGGAGTATAACCTTTACTTTTAATGTACTTAGAAAACTCTAAAGCATTATTAGTCAATGTAGAATAACTAACTCCAGCTAATCTATTTCTATTAAATATTTCCGTATCTATAGCCACAGGATAAGTAATATCATAATCCTTTATCATACTATAAACCCACGCTGCTTCTTCTCTAGCTTCTTGTGCATTTTTTGCCATTGAGAAGAAATATACACCAACATTTATATTATTAGCTAAAGCTCCAGCCATGTTATTCTTAAACTGATTATCTAAAACAATCTTACCAGAATCCATTCCTCTAAAACCAACTCTAATCATGGCGAAAGTAACTCCACTTTCTTTAACTTTTTTCCAATTAATCTTACCTTGCCATGTTGAAACATCAATACCAAAACTGGTTTCATTTGTTTCATACGTTTGTGCAGCTTTTGCCGCAGTCACTTTTTTAGATTTTCCTTTAACCGCTTCATTTTCTTTTAATGCTTTTGTTGGATCTTCTTTTTTAGTTGCTTCAGAAGATACAACTACCTCAAGGTTTTCTACATCTACTTCAGGTAATACCACATCTTTATGATTACCAATGCTATTAACGTCTTCTATTCCATCTAAATATTCCCATATATCATCATCTTTACTATTGTTTGTTGAAGCTTCAATCTTCTCAATAGTACTTGTATTTACGCTATATGAAGTATTTAACAACACAAAAGAAAGTATTACTATAGATAATACTAAACATGAAAAAATAATTTTTCTAGCAATACTACTTTTCATAGAAAACCCCTATCCACTTTTATAATAGCAAAGAAGCCCGATTCATTCAATAATATCAGGCTAATCCTTAACGTTTAATGTCAACTTTTATACTCAATATGATAAATAGCATTATCAGCAATAATATAATCACCTATTACTTCATATTCATAACATTCAAGTTGCGATAACTCATTTAATTTAGAATCATAAGCTTTAATAATATTACTGCTACCATTAGTGGTAACAAATAAAGCAAATTCATTTCCTTTATATATAATAGTACCCAAATCAAGATCTTCTTTGCCTTTAGCACTAACATATATATGCTTTGTACTACCTTCTTCAGTAATATAATTAACTCTTACAATATCATCATTAACATATTCAATATTGTTAATCTTATATGCATCATCAAGCACAAAGTCGAACTTTTTCTCAAATCTTCCATTATATATTGTCACTTTATAATTATCATTATAACTATAATAAACATCTCCAATACCAAAACCAATTTCTTTTATATTCTTAGTTATTTTACTATTAGAAACAACATATAGATTATGTTTATTATATTCAATATCATTTACATCTTCTAAATAATTATTTGCAACAACGTAGTAATCTCCACTCTTCTTAACAAAATTGCCATTATCATATCTTAGATTAAATTCTTTATCATTATAATCCATTTTATATTTAGTAAGTCTATTTAGTTTTGAATCAAACAAAGCCATTTTATTATCTTCATTAATCAATAAATAACCATCTTGATATAAAGATATACCTTTATATTTAATATCAACCAATACTTTATTATCAGCACCTACGATACCATATTTTTTATTCTTCTCTACTATAAATGTATTATTATATGTATTAGCAATATCATCATATTTAAAATCTATTACAACTTCTCCTAACAAATTAACAACCCCAGCTTTTCCCTTATTGTTAAGAACTGGAAGATAGTTATCATTAAAAGTATAATAAACATCAGAATTAGAATAATCAGGTAATAGAACCACATTATCTACAACAGCGATTCCACTATTATCAAGACTGTACAAATATAACCCATCTTTTTTATAAGAAATAAAACTAATTATATACTTATTCATTCCATTATTATATACAAGAGGTGAAACAACACCTACATCTTTTATTTCATAGTATTTATCAATTTTTTTACCATCAAAAAGATAAGTAATCAAATTATTATCTTTATTACTATATATTAAGTATCTATCATCTGCCATTTTAAAATAATTATCAAAATATATTTCTTCATTTAAATGAATAACTTCTTTACCTTCATTATCTATAACCGTCGTAATGGCATTTTCATTTAACATTCCCAAATAAAAATCCCCAATACTTTTAAGATTATATTCAGAAGAATAAATTTGATTTATTTTTACAGAAACAACTTTATCAGTTTTCTTCTCATCAAGTATTATATATACAAAAATTCCTATAACACCAATCAGTAATAATATAACTGTGAATATAAGAATTAATTGGTTTCTCTTTTCCTTTTCCATAAATATCACATCAAATAAATCATAACATATTTTAAGCATTAAAAAAAGGTGATAAACACCTTATTTTAAAATACTTACAAAGACACCTTTTAAGTAGTTATTGTAATAAACACCATTTTCTAATTCCGTAACTGAATTAGAATAGAATGATTCATCAAATTCATAATCATAACTATTTATTTCTTTATCATTTTCATAAAAGAAAACCTTACCATCACTATATTTTACAGTTAAGTTTCCATATTCCTTTTCATAATCAAGCTCTTTTTTCACTTGTTCACCAGTTTTATAATCAAATAATAGTTTATTAACGTGCAATGTTCCATTTATTAAATCTACTGATTCAATCTTATTCAAGTCATATTTATTTAAATCAATATCATACATTTTATTCATCTTAGAATCATAAACAGTTATTTTTTTATCAAAATAAGAATATATTAAACCAGAATCTTTATTATACTCAAAGTCTTTTTCTTTTATAATTTGACTAGTTCCATCTTCTGATACAACATATGCCTCATGTTTAACATATCCTTTAACAAACTCGTCTAAATCACCATAATTTGTAAGTAATACATATTTGTTTCCTAGTTTATATCCAACAAAAGTATTAATATTAGAACAGCATAATTTGTATGTATATTCTATACCTGCTCCACCGTCCTGATAATCAAATGATTCTTTATTAACTTTTTTATAGTTTTCATCTATAATATCCATTTTTTTATCTTTAGATACTATATAAAAACCATCATTTCTATCAATAAAATCATATTCAAAATCAATAACTTTCTTTAGATCTAAATCAATAACTCCTGCTTTTTTATCTTTAACAGCAACATAATTACCATCAAATGAAGTATATAGACCATCATAATTATAATCAATTTTAATATCTCCTGTAGAAAAATCTAACAAACCAATTTTATTATTAGTTTTTTGAACTACAACATATTTATCACTATAAGTAATAATAGAATCTGAAACACTTAATAAAGCTTCATCTCCTACTATATAAGCATCATCTAATTCATAGCTTTTTCCGGTTACATAATAAATATAACTTTTATAACCATCTTCTACTTCAGTAGAAGCATAACTGCCAGCAAAACCTAGTAATACTTGATTATTTGTTTTTAAATTTCTATAAACCACAGGAGCATAGTAAACACCGTTTTTAGCTAAAGTAGTTACTTTCTTTAAATCTCCATCATCAACTTTATAAATGTCTATTACATCTTCATTCTCAGCTTCTTCTTCTACTGTAACATAAACATTACCATCTACGCCTTCGTATACATCAGTAAAATCCTTTTCGCCTTTATAAAGATTATTAGTTTTAATATCTGTTATATTATATAGTTTATTAGGATCAGCCATTTCAACAACATATTTGTCATTAATAACTCTCACGTAATGACCATCTTTTGCGGTATAAGTATATGCTTTATAATCACCATTTTTTATTTTAGAAGTTCCATTATCTTTGTTATTTATTTTATAAATATGACCATACCAATAATAAGCCCCATATGAAATTCCACCTATTATTAATATTAAAATTATAAATGCGCATATTTCTCCAAAAATTTTTTTGCTCTTCTTTTCTTCCATATACATCCCTCTATCATATTAATAATAACACTAAAACACATGCGTGTAAATCAACAAAAAAGAAGATTTTACTCTTCTATCTCAAAATCTTCTAATTGCCCATTTTCTTTTAATATTTTATTAACTTTTTCTGTAGCATTATTTAATTTGTCACTACAATTTTTAGCTAATTTCATAGCATCGCTATACTTTTCAATAGCTTTATCTAAATCAACATTACCACTTTCTAATTCTTTTACTATTGCTTCTAATTTTTGTAATGATTCTTCAAAATTCATTTCTTCTTTAGCCATGATATCCTCCTTAATTTATTTCTTTCACTTGAGCTTTAATATTACCTTCATGTAATTTAATATCCAAAGTATCATTTACTTTAATATCCTTAGTACTTTTAACTATCTTATCATCTACTTTAACTAAAGAATATCCTTTTTCTAATATTCCTAAGGGATTAACTAGTTTTAAAGTATTAAGTAACATCTCATATTTATTCTTTTTATTTTCAATTAACATACTAGGATTTTTAATTACATATGATAATTTTACTTTATTTAATCTCATTTCTTTATTTTGAATATTATTTAACATATTCTTATTTA
>JAEEGJ010022446.1_pt1 | contig 13402 bp, 12 predicted proteins | sample 8958761 | NCBI WGS metagenome assembly JAEEGJ01 (sample SAMN16246546, study PRJNA631951) | gut metagenome | biome: gut microbiome; feature: rumen; material: RS-attached | host: Bos | place: Iran: Karaj | collected 2018-10
CATTCTTCCATACGACTTGCAACGATTTTGAATATATCTATGTCAGTGCTGGCCAGCGTGGCCTGCAACTGAAGATGACACCAAGCGATCTGGTGGCTTTTGTGGGAGCGACAGTAGCCGACATAACGGTTGACAAAAACTGACAACTATGGCAGGAAACACTTTTGGAACGATCTATCGTCTAACGTCGTTTGGTGAGTCGCATGGACCAGCAATGGGAGGTATTATTGACGGCATGCCAGCGGGCATTGGCATCAATCTCGACGAGGTGCAACGCATGGTGGATCGTCGCCGTCCAGGGCTGACTCGGGGTTCTTCTACACGTCAAGAAAAGGATAGGGTAGAGGTGCTCTCAGGAATCTTCGAGGGAAAAACCCTAGGAACGCCCATTGGCTTTGTCGTGCGCAACGAGGATTGTCGCAGTGAGGATTATGACCACTTGCGCGATGTGTACCGCCCTTCGCATGCCGACTATACATGGCAGATGAAGTATGGCATCCGTGACCACCGAGGCGGTGGGCGAGCGTCTGCGCGTGAGACGCTGAGTCGTGTGGTGGCTGGTGCCTTTGCCATGCAGGCGCTAAGGCTATTGGGAATCAATATAATTGCTACGGCACGACAAGCGGATGATGAGCTAGAGCATGCAAGAGAACAGGGCGACACGCTGGGTGGTGCTATAAGTTGCACTATTACGGGTGTGCCAGCAGGGCTGGGCGAACCCGTGTTTGGCAAACTTAGTTCTGCTTTGGCTGCAGCGATGATGAGTATCCCGGCAGCCAAGTCATTTGACATGGGCGCGGGTCGTGCGTTGACGACAATGCGCGGCAGCGAATCGCTCGACACCATGCGCATGGTGGATGGTAAAGTCCACTTTGACCACAATTATTCGGGTGGTGTACAGGGTGGCATCAGCAATGGTAACGACATATACTTTGAGGTGGGCTTCAAGCCCATCGCAACACTGATGCGCGACATCCCAGCCATGGACAGTCAAGGCCGAGCCGTGACCATCCATCCTCGTGGACGCCACGACGTGAGCGCAGTGCCCCGTGCTGTCCCCATCGTTCAGGCCATGGCCGCACACGTCATCCTCGACCATTACCTTCTCAACAAAACAACCCATCTTTAATATCAATTCTCAATTATTTTAAAGTGAAAGAATTCAGCCGAAGATATTATTTGAGTGCTGGCGAGTGTAATCCGCAGGCCGAACTGCCTATGCCACTACTGCTCACACGCATCATCGACATCGCAACGCATCATGCCAACGCTTGGGGAGTGGGTTATGCTCACCTCATCAGCAATCGTCGTGCATGGGTGCTGTCGAGAGTCACTGTCGAGATGATGCGCTGGCCGCGCGTTGACGAGGACTACACTCTGATAACTTGGATTGAGGACTACAATAATCACTTTTCACAGCGTGTCTTTGAGGTGCAAGATGGCGAGGGCCAGCCCATCGGCTACGCTCGCACCATCTGGATGGTTATCGACCTAGACAAACGCACAGGCGTGGACATCACTAGTTTGTCCTACATCCGCGAGAATGTCCACGACCGCCCATGTCCCATCGAGCCCCAGAGCCGCTTGAAGCCAATGACCGAGGGACGTGATGTGGAACATACATTCGGTTATGTCGAGTGTGACTTCAACCGACACGTCAACACTGTGCGGTATCTCGAACTGATTATGAATCAACTAGATTTGTCTTATTACGACAATCATTGGTTGCGCCGGCTTGAGATGGCGTTTGTGAAGGAAACGCATTATGGCGAGCAAGCGACACTGCGCATCGTCGAGCAGGCACCTGACGACTGGCGCATTAATATTATGGCCGACGGTGCTGATCATGTGCGCACAAGGTTGGTGTTTGAGAAACGGTAAAATATCAGGCGACATCTTTTCGAGATGCCGCCTGGTTCATTTTTCTTGGAGTGCTAGATTATTTGAGTTTGAACGTACTCAGAATCTTCTGCACATCGGGGTCGTCGATAAGCTTGCCCCACAACTCAATCTTCAAAATCTTGCCGTTGGGCAACTCGGCATACAGGAAGTTGTTGTCATCGCGTTCGAGCACTGTGTAGGACAAGTCGCCCAGTTTAATCTCGTCGGGGCGGAATTTGAACGCACCCTCGCTGCTGCCACCGGGCTTGAAAGCTTTAAGGGCATTATCCATGCTCTTATAGCCAGTAATGTACCAGTCGATGATTCCATCAAACTCGCCTTGCTTGGCCGATGGAAGTTGCAGGTTGATATTCTCTGGGTTGACCTCGTTCACTACCCAGTTCGACAGACGCTCGACAGTGAAGGCTTCACACTCGACAAGCAGGTCGTTCCCAGCCGAGGCAGTTTGCTCGACGGCGGCCGAGTCGATTGTCTCGCTGGCAGGAGTGGTCGTTCCACTCTTGCCGTCGCAGCTTGTCACGATTACGATGGCCGCTAAGGCCAAAATGCTACAGAAAATCTTCTTCATCTAGTTGTTGGATTTAGGGTTAGTAAAATTGCCACCTGGATGGCATGATTGTTATCACTTGCTTTTCTTTAATTTCTTGATGGCATGTTCCAGGCTCTCGGTGGGCTCGATGATGTTGTAGTCCTTCCAGAAGTCGGGGTCACTGAAGTTGCCCACCATTTGCGAGAACGAGTCGCGTTGACCAAACGAAGACTTGCGGTCGATGGGATTCTTAGGGCACTCTCGACGGTCGGTGACAACCATCTCGTTCACAGCCGTGAATCCTGTCGAGAACAGGCGGCGCTTCCAGTCGCAGTTAAAACGATAGGTCGAACGGATATAATTGATGTGCGACACGCCATTCTCATCTTGGCGATAGTTGACAACAAACGACAACTCCTTTGGCTTGAAGCGCACACCATTAGGCTTTTTGACGAGCATCAGGCGTGTGGCCTTCTCGCTGTCTCTCATGTCAAGCTCGAGTTCGGCTCGGGTAAACGCCAATGTCTCCATATCTATGTAAAACGTGATATGATACAGTGCATACTCAAGCATGTCGTTGTTGGGGATGGCGCTTATCACCCACTGAATGCGGTCGTCGATGGTAACTGGATCTTGCAGTTTCAGCAGGTAATTGTGCAAGTCTTCTTGGTTCAATATCAAGCCGCGGTTTTTTACCACATCCAGGAAAATGACCTCGGTGGGGCCGCCTTGCATCCTGATGCCCAGTGTGTCGCCAGGCTTCTGACTCACCAGCTTGCGACCCTTGACAATCGACACGCGGTCGCTGTAGGGGCCGTTTTCATAGGATGATTTGTAGAGGTCCACGACGGCCTCTGATACCGAGATAAACTTGCTGCGTTTTTTGGCGGTCTCGCGGTAGAAGCAAGTCATCAGCTCGGACTGTTTGCTATAGTTGTCGGGGATGCGGCTCATGGCTTCAGCGAGCAAGACGTGAGGGTCCTGGTTGGTAACCATGACGTCGCCCAGCACAATGTTGAGCGGCACAAGGCGAATCTTCAGCCCGGTGGTAGAACTGCGGAGCGATACGCGCTGTGTTTTGTAGCCCACATGCGACACGGTGATGTAGTCGGGACGTGACACCGTCTTGAGCGTGAAGCGGCCGTCGGCATTGGTTACAGTGGCCAGGTGGCGTTGGGGTGCGGTAATGTTCACGTTTTCCAACTTTTTGCCGTTGGCGTTGTCACGCACCTCGCCGCTGATGACAAACGACAGTGTCTCACTATCCTGCCCAAACACCAGCAGGGGAAAGAGGAACACAAGCACCAAGAAATATGTACGAAATCTCAACATAATAATAGGGAAGTCAATGTGGGTTAGCAGCGAGCAGTGTTGTCGCTCGGAGACAATTCTTCATTCTCTATCCTCAATTAAAAGAGGTACCGTCGATATCAACCAAGCGTTGCCGCAATTCGGGCATGGCGTCAGCATCGCACTCGACAGTCATTGAGCATACGTTGTCAAAGGCCTGCTCGATGATGCGCACGTCGCACTTCTTCAAGAGTCGCATCACGTCATTCATCGACAGGTAGGGGAAAGTGAACCGGCACTGGGCCTGTTCGTGGCACTCGAGAATCTCGCCGGACTCGATGGCCAGGCGCGCAGCCTCGCGATAAGCGACAATCAAACCACTGGTACCCAACTTGATGCCGCCAAAGTAGCGCACCACTGCAATCACCACATTGGTTAGCCCAAACGAGTTGATTTGCCCCAAGATGGGTTTGCCGGCCGTGCCGCTGGGTTCGCCGTTGTCGCTGCTCAAGTACTCCTCGCGTGCGGTACCAATCATGTAGGCCCAGCACACATGACGGGCGTCGTGGTACTCGTTTTGGATCCGCTTGACAACGGCCTTGACATCGTCGGCGCTAGCAACAGGCTCGGCAAAGGAGATGAACTTGCTCATCTTCTCCTTGTAGAGCCCTTGAGAACGGCCTTTCAGTGTCTTGTAAAAATCGCTCATCAAATCATCGTTTTCAATTTGCAAAATTAGCGATTCTTGTGTAACTTTGCAAGAAATTTGTGCGATAAAATGAAAAAAATAATCATCTCGCTTGTTTTCATTGTCATAACCAACAGTTTGGCATGGACTCAAAATCATGTCAATTGGTTATGGCAACGTACCATTGTCGCCGCTATCGACAAGTTCCCGGCGCGCGGTGGGTATTACACGGGTGGACGCCCTAATGACATTTTTGCTAAGACCACGTGGCAAGGACTTCACGAAGCATTCCAGATGAAGCCGGGAGATAAACGACCGCAGTTTGACCCTATGCTGGCACAACCTTCTTTCTGCTCCAGCGCAACCTATGCCGTACTCATTCAGGCATTGCTCGATTTTGACAAAAATGGCGTGATATCGCCCGAAGCGTGGCAAAACATGAAGCCCTATGTGGGCATTCGCGACGAGATGAATCCCGAGGCATTGGGGCAGGATGATGGGGTAGGATTCTGGGGTCGATGCAACGCCAACGGGCCCGCGCTGGGTGTTTTGGTTCACGAACTCGATGCGGGGTTTAGCATCACTGCGTTCCGCGGAGCGAAAAATGATTCCGTGAAGGAGTCACCCGCCGAGCGATATCTGACCGATGATGAGTGGCGTGCGCATCCTGTTTGGCGCCAGGCGGTGCGCGGTGACTTGATGAAAATCTTCTGGAACCGCAATGATACGCGAGGACATGACGGAGGCGCCATCATCGGGTATGACGGCGTCAAAGGGCACTTGCAGGAAGCGGGGCACAGTGTCATATTCCTGGGGATGAGTGCCGACGGACGCGTGGTTTACTGGAGCAGCAACGGGCCAGGCAGCGATCCGGCCCACATGGGGTATAGCGTCAGTTCGTGCGACCCTACCGCCATTCAACGCGTGGTGTTCACACGCATCCTTCATCCCGAGCGATTCGATCGGGTGCGGAATATGGCTCCAACCTGTATTAACCAGTACCTCTACGACCTCAATGGGCGTTGTCACAGCACAACAGCACAATTGCTTCAAGCCGTCGGTCTCAAGGCTGGTTCTATTAAATGAATCCTCATCTCATTGTTTGTGGTTTTCCCTCTTGAACACACACTTTTTTCGGTAGTTTTTGTTATCATGCTTTGTTATATGCGAATAAACCAGTACTTTTGTGCAGATTAGAACCCAAAAAATAATTATGATGAAAAAACTTACTCTCTTTTTTGTAGTGAATGTCCTTTTGGCATTCCAGGCTGTGGCTGCTATCGAGCTTGATGTCAATCTCGATACATATACCTTCACAGGTACCAATGCGGCCAATAACTACAAGTATGTGCTGTCACCCTATGAGTTCACCAACGGGCCGCAGTTCCAACTGGTAGTGACTCCGATTGACCCGACCATGCCGGCGTTCTTCACATCCAACGACCTTCAGGATCAGAACTACTGGGAACCGATGTTCAAGTATTATACCCAGCAGTTGGCGGGACAAGAGATGACTGCTCAAGACAACATCAAGCGACTCTATTTGGGTGACGTGCGATTGCTGGAGGGACAGTTCATCGACTACAACAACCTACACGTCATCAACTTTGACCTCACTAAAGACTATATCTTACCCACAAACTGCTTGCTGAATGCCGGGCAGCGACTCGACGAGGTGAATGTCAAGTGCAACGGACCGATGTTGCTTGAGCCAAACTCAGTCCCGGCCGACAAGAGGTATGATGTCAATGTCAACACAACAGAACTTCAGCAGGTATGGGAGGAGTACAAGCAACAGTTCAACTGCCAGTACATTGTCAACCTGCAGGCCGAGACAGGAATCAAGTCTTTTAGCATCGTCATCAATATGGGGCATGAAAATGAGGAACAGGTGGTTCCTGAATCGGGCATGCCCGAGGTGGATCTTACGGATAATGGTACTAATGCCGAAGGATTTTTTGTCATTGATGGTTTCAAAGCGACCACCACTGGTGATATGACAGCAGTCAAGATGTTTGGAGCGGTTTATCAGGCTGAAGGACAGGCCAATCTGTGGCATGAAGTCGCCGCCCAGAAGGTGAACGACGGTAATTGGCAAGCGACAGGACAAAACATTGACCTTTTGAAAGATTTGGTTGTCGGAAACACCTACATCTTAGAAGTCTATCTTGAAGCCACTGATGCCGAGGGAAATAAGTACTACTATAATAATGGTGGGGAAAACTACAAAGTGCGCTTCATGGTGGGAGAACAGCAAGAGCCCGTCACTTTCTATGACCAAGAGACGGCAGGGTTGGGACTGATCATCGATGGAACGCCCATCGACTTCACACTCAACGGCGACGGCACCAAGACACCTGATGGTCACCTGGGAACATTGCAGTCGCTCGTTATCGACAACTTCTGGGTGCGCTGCTTGCGAGATTCTGGAGTGGAGCTGGGTGACGTCTCGTTACAGTGGCGGCTTCTAAGTAAGAATAGCATCATCAACGACTGGAACCGCGTCGACTACCAGTACCAGAACGACGAGGACGGCAACAAGCTCAAGAAGTTCTTCGGAGCCGACAACCTCTACATCGATCTGATGCCGCAATGTGAGACCGGTCAGGACTACACCCTCGAGGTGATGTACCAGCTCATTGACTCCCACACTGGACAATACTACTTCTTCGCCAAAAACCAAGAGGTGGGACGATTCTATTTCTCGGTTGGCAACGCCGGTGTACAAGGTGATTTGAATGGTGATGGACATGTTGACATCAGTGATGTAAACGCGGTCATCAATATGATGCTCGGTAAAAATCCGAACACGCCGGCAGGGGACGTGACGGGTGACGGCAATGTTGACATCAGCGATGTCAACGCAATCATCAATATCATGCTCGGAAAACGGTAGTTATATTGAAAAATAGTTACGACTTATCAATTATCAGTGGCATGCCAAAATTCAACCCTATGGTATGCCACTGCTGTTTTTTACCTTTTTTATTGATGGGTGTACCGTGGTGTGAGCTTTTTGTTGTAACTTTGCATTCCCAACTAAAAAACAAACGTGAGTTATGAAAAGCAGAATAACCGAACTCTTTGGCATTGAGCTACCTATTATTGCTGGTGGCATGGTGTGGTGCAGCGGATGGCGACTGGCTGCTGCCGTGAGCGAAGCGGGCGGACTGGGACTGATTGGTGCCGGCTCGATGACTCCCGACGTGCTGCGCGAGCACATCCTCAAGTGCAAGACAGCGACGCAGAAACCCTTCGGCGTGAACGTCCCCTTGATGAAGCCCGATGCGCCGCAACTCATGGAGGTCATCGCACAGGAGCAAGTTCCAGTGGTATTTACCAGCGCGGGGTCGCCCAAGAAGTGGACTGCCTGGCTCCATGAGCGAGGCATCAAGGTGGCCCATGTGGTGGCATCGAGCACATTTGCGCGCAAGTGCGAGGATGCGGGTGTGGATGCCGTTGTTGCCGAGGGCTTCGAGGCTGGCGGTCACAACGGCCGTGAGGAGACCACTACGCTCTGTCTGATTCCCGCCGTGCGCAAAGCGACCACATTACCGCTCATTGCGGCGGGAGGCATCGCTACCGGTGACGCCATCATGGCGATGAGGGTGCTGGGAGCCGAGGGCGTGCAGATGGGAACACGATTTGCCCTCACCGTCGAGAGCAGTGCCAGCGAAGCCTTCAAGCAGCGCTGCCTGAACCTAGCTGAGGGCGATACTAAGCTCTTGCTGCGCAAACTTTCGCCTACACGCTTGGTACGCGGAGGCTTCTTTGACGCTATCGAACAGGCCGAGAACAATGGTGCCACCGAGCAGCAACTGCTCGACATCATCGGCACTGGTGCTTCACGGCGCGGCATCTTTGAAGGTGACCTCGATACTGGCGAACTCGAGATTGGCCAGGTGGCATCGCTGCTGCAAGGCCGCTCACAACAGACGGTTGCTGAGGTGTTCATGGAGCTTCTCGCCGAATATGCCGCCGCAAAACAAGTAGTTGCCAAATCCTGACAAAAACTATAAAATCTAAACCCTAAATACTAAACTGAATTATGCAGTGGTTTGAATGTAAAGTAAAATATGACAAGACCCTCGAAACGGGTGTTGTAAAGACTGTGACTGAACCTTATCTCGTAGATGCACTCTCCTTTACCGAGGCCGAGGCGCGCATCACCGAAGAGATGCAACCCTACATCAGCGGCGAGTTCACTGTGAGCGCAGTTCGTCGCGTGAACTTGAGCGACGTCTTCCGCAACGACAGTGGTGATCGCTGGTACAAGGTAAAGACCAACTTTATCACCATCGACGAGAAGACCGCCGTCGAGAAGAAGACCGCCTCGTTCCAGCTGGTTCAGGCTATCGAGTTCAAGGAAGCCCTTGAGGTCTTCATGGAAGGAATGAAGGATACCATGGCCGATTTTGAGATTGCATCCATTACCGAGACCCCACTTATGGATGTCTACGATGCCAATCTCACCGAGACACTCGCCGACAAAGCTGCCAAGAAATAATCAATTGTCAATAATGAGCAATATAGCTGACAATATCAGTGCCATCAGGCTGAAACTTCCCGAGAGAGTGCGGCTAGTGGCGGTGTCAAAGTACCACCCTGTGGAGGTGATTCGCGAGGCTTATGATGCCGGGCAGCGCATTTTCGGTGAAAACAAAGTGCAGGAACTGGTAGCCAAAGCGCCGCAACTGCCCAGCGACATACAATGGCACATGATAGGGCACCTGCAGACCAACAAGGTGCGTCTACTCATGCCGCATGTGTCGATGATACAAAGCATTGACTCGATCAAGTTGCTGCGCACCGTCGAGAAGGAAGCTGCACGCATCGACCGCACCGTTGATGTGCTGCTGCAGTTGCATGTGGCGCGTGAGGAAACTAAGAGTGGATTTGCTGTGGGCGAATTGCTTGCGGCACTTGCGGTGAATGAATTGGACAACTGTCCGCATGTGCGCTATCGTGGACTCATGGCGATGGCCACCAACACCGACGACCAGCAACAGGTCGAGAAAGAGTTCCAACTCGTAGCCGACACATTCCGTTTGGTCAAGGAGGAATTCTTTGCCCATGACGACGCCTTTGACCAGATTAGTATGGGTATGAGCGACGATTGGCCACTGGCTGTCAAGCACGGTGCGACACTTGTTCGGGTGGGCTCGGCAATATTCGGTCCGAGGCAATATTAAACATAATACGCAATTTTTTTTGCGTATTTTTTGGTAGGTGAGAATTTTTCTGTACCTTTACCACCAAATTTTAAAAATCGAAAACTTTTAGACTAAAATGACACAGACACAAAACAAAACCAAGGGGAGTCTGATCGCTATTGTGACCATGATGTTCCTCTATGCGATGATTTCGTTCGTGACTAATCTGGCTGCGCCTATTGGTGTGGTGATGAAAAATGACCCAGAGGTTGGTGGATCTAACTTCTTGGCCATGATGGGTAACTTCATGAACTTCCTGGCTTACTTGTTCATGGGTATCCCGGCAGGAAAGATGCTCACACGCGTGGGTTATAAGAAAACTGCTATGATTGGTGTGGCTACCGGATTGGTGGGCGTGCTGGTGCAGTTCATCTCTGGAATCGAGGCTCTAGAGGGCTATAGCGACAATGTGATTTATCTGTTGGGCGCTTTCATTTCAGGTATGTCAGTGTGCATGCTCAACACCGTAGTCAACCCCATGCTTAACCTCATCGGTGGTGGTGGCAAGCGTGGTAACCAGCTTAACATGATTGGTGGTACATTCAACTCGTTGGCAGGTACGCTTACACCCATGCTGGTTGGTGCGCTCATTGGTACTGTAACCAAGGAGACCGACTTTGTCGATATCAACCTGGTTCTTTACATAGCCATGGCCGTATTTGCTACTGTGCTGGTTGTCCTGGCGTTTGTCCCCATCCGCGACCCGGAAATGGGTAAGGTAACTGCAGCGACAAAGTTTGAGCACTCGCCTTGGAACTTCCGCCACTTTGTGCTTGGCGCAATCGGTATCTTTATCTATGTCGGCATTGAGGTGGGCATTCCCGGAACACTCAACTTCTACTTGAGCGACACTACCGAAAAGGGCGCGGGACTGCTGGCCAATGCTGCAGCAATTGGCGGACTGGTGGCAGGTACCTATTGGTTCCTTATGCTCGTGGGTCGTATCATCGGCGGTGCCATCGCTGGTAAGGTGTCGAGTAAGGTTATGATGATAGTTGTTTCGTGTGCGGGTATCGTACTGATTGTGTTGGCCATGTTGCTTGGCAAGAGCGTGACCATGTCCATGCCGGTGTTTACTGGCGATGGCTTCGGCCTGGAGACGGTGCCTGTGAGTGCTGTTCTGCTTGTGCTTTGCGGTCTGTGCACTTCGGTCATGTGGCCAAGTATCTTTAACCTCGCCACCGAAGGACTGGGCAAATACACCGCTGCCGCATCGGGAATCTTCATGATGATGGTTGTTGGTGGTGGCGTGTTGCCGCTGGTACAGAATGCTATTGCCGACACTAGTTTGGGTTACTTGTTCTCGTACATCGTGCCCCTTGTAGGACTGGCCTACTTGCTCTACTATTCGCTGATAGGTTGCAAGAATGTAAACGAGGATATTCCTGTTTAATGCATAGTATCAGTTTAAGTTATAAAACCCTTTAACCGCCCATTTTCTGCCGAGAAAATGGGCGGTTTCGGTGTTTTTGGACTTTTTTTCGTTTTTTTCTTCCACGGATTTGTTCAGTAACGATTAATTTTGTAATTTCGTGCCTTGAAACGAAGAACAAACTTTCACTATGGAGATAAATCAAATACTGATGAACCGCGCGGCCAACAACATCCGCATCTTGGCTGCGACAATGGTGGAGAACGCTAAGTCGGGGCATCCCGGTGGTGCAATGGGCGGAGCAGATTTTGTCAACGTGCTCTATAGCAAATTCCTGGTCACTGACCCAGATGATCCCAAATGGTTCTCCCGCGACCGATTCTTCTTGGATCCAGGGCACATGTCACCCATGCTCTACAGTGTGCTTCACCTTACTGGAAAGTATACCACCGATGACCTCAAGGCATTTCGCCAATGGGGAAGTGTCACGCCTGGGCACCCCGAGGTGGATGTAATGCACGGAGTGGAGAACACCAGTGGGCCACTGGGACAAGGGCATGTCATGGCAGTCGGAGCGGCTATCGCTGAGCGATTCATCGCCACACGATTCAGTGAGGTGTGGGCGCATAAGACCTACGCCTTTATCAGTGACGGTGGCATTCAAGAGGGCATATCACAGGAAGCAGCCCGCATTGCTGGTTACTTGGGACTGAATAACCTTATCATGTTCTATGATAGCAACTCGGTGCAACTCTCGACCGATTGTGATGCCGTGAGTAACGAGGATACTGCAATGAAGTACCGCGCATGGAACTGGAATGTGTTGGAGATCAATGGTTCAGACCCTATCGCAATTGCGCGAGCACTTGAAAAAGCACAGGTCGAGAAAGATCGGCCCACCATCATCATTGGGCGCACAATCATGGGACGTGGCTGTGTCACGTCCGACGGAAAACCCTTTGAAGGACAATGCAGTACACATGGACAACCCATCAGCAAGAGCGGAGCTGACTATGGAAAGACGGTTACCAAATTGGGTGGTAACATCAAGGATCCGTGGGCAATTTTCCCAGCTGTTGAGCAGCTCTATGCCGAGCGTAACCGTCAGCTTCGTGTTATCGTAGACGAGCGTAAGGAGGCACAGAGAGCATGGGCTGAGGCAAATCCTGGACAGGCAAGCCTGCTCAAGGATTATATCGATGGAGTTGTGCCCCAGATTGACTATGCTGCAATCGAGCATAAGCCTGGCATTGCCACACGTGCAGCCAGCGCCGATGTGCTCAAGGCATTGGGACAACAGGTGGGCAATATGATAGTGTCGAGTGCCGACTTGGCAAATAGTGACAAGACTGACGCATTCCTCAAGGTTGCGGGTGCGTTTGCACGCCATGACTTCAAAGGGGCCTTCCTCCACGCGGGTGTGTCCGAGTTGGCAATGACTGCTATCATCAACGGTATGGCGTTGCATGGAGGTGTCATTGCGGCTTGTGGAACATTCTTCGTCTTCAGCGACTACATGAAACCAGCTGTGAGACTGTCAGCACTCATGCAGCTGCCCGTCAAGTTTATATGGACACATGACGCCTTCCGTGTCGGCGAGGATGGACCCACTCATGAGCCAGTCGAACAGGAGGCTCAAATCCGACTGATGGAGGAACTCAAGAATCATGCAGGACAGAACAGTATGCTCGTCTTGCGCCCTGCCGATGCCGCCGAGACAACCGTGGCTTGGCGCATGGCGATGGAGAATACTCAAACGCCAACCGCGCTTATCCTCTCACGTCAGAACATAGACGACCTCCCCAGTGCATCCGGTAACCGCTATAAAGATGCATTGCAGGCCATGCGAGGTGGGTATATTATTAATAAGGTGGAAAATCCCGATGTCATCCTGGTTGGTAATGGTTCAGAGGTGGCTACGCTAGTTGCAACCGCCAATATCATTGCCGAAGATGGAATCAAGGCCCAAGTGGTCTCGGTTCCCTCCATTGGACTTTTCCTCGATCAAGATGCACAATACCGCAAACAAGTGCTTCCCGATGGTGTACCAACCTTCGGGCTCACTGCCGGGCTGCCCTCTACATTGCGGCGTGTAGTGCCAACTGGCGAGGTATTCGGGCTCGACCATTTCGGCGCTTCGGCACCTTACAAGGTTTTGGACGAGAAATTCGGCTTTACACCCCAGAAAGTGGCCGAAAAAGTCCGGAAAATGCTCGAAAAGTAAAATTTTTCAGCAAAAAAGTCATTTTTTTGGCAAAAGATAGTGCGTATTTCAAAAAATAGCCCTATATTTGCACAATAATTTGCAGACGAATGTATTTTTTAATGTTTAACAGATAATCTATTTTTAACGTAAGTCTATGAAAAAGATTACTTTGATGGCACTTGCATGTGCTATGTTCATGGTT
>JAEEGJ010022448.1_pt1 | contig 13401 bp, 11 predicted proteins | sample 8958761 | NCBI WGS metagenome assembly JAEEGJ01 (sample SAMN16246546, study PRJNA631951) | gut metagenome | biome: gut microbiome; feature: rumen; material: RS-attached | host: Bos | place: Iran: Karaj | collected 2018-10
GGCAAAATCCTTAAAACCAGAAGAATTCCCGGAACAGACTAAAAAATTCAAGGAGCGTCTTGCCGCTGGCGAAACTCTCGATGATATTCTTCCAGAAGCATTTGCGCTTTGTCGTGAAGCTTCATGGCGTGTAATTGGTGAACGTCCTTTTGATGTTCAGATTATGGGTTCTATCAATCTTCATCAGGGAAAAATCACTGAAATGAAGACTGGTGAAGGTAAAACTCTTGTTGCCGTTGCCCCAGCTTATCTTAATGCACTTACAGGAAAAGGCGTTCACGTTGTAACAGTAAACGATTACCTTGCAGAACGCGATGCTAATTCCCGCCGCCCTATTTTCACTTACCTTGGTCTTACAGTAGGTTCAATTCTTTCAAGCATGGATAACGATGCCCGCAAAGCTTCTTATGCCTGCGATATCACTTACGGTACTAACAACGAGTTTGGTTTTGACTACCTTCGCGATAACATGAAGGTAGACCTTAAAGATAAGGTTCAGCGCGGCTTTAATTACTGTATCGTCGACGAAATTGACTCTATTTTGATTGATGAGGCCCGTACACCTCTTATTATTTCTGGTGCCGGCGAAGATGATACTTACAAATATCATGAAGTTGATAAATATGTTGGTGAACTTAAGGAAGTTGAAAAGGATCCGAAAACTGGGGAATATCCAGATGAAAGCTTTATGACTCCGGAAGAGCGTGCCGCAATTGAAGGAGACTACACAATTGATGAAAAGTCTAAGCGTGTTTCTTTCACAGACAAGGGTATGCTCCACATCAACGACATTCTCCACAAGCATAATCTGATTACAGGTTCTCTTGAAGATGAAGAGAACTTTGAATACACACACTACTTTACACAGGCCCTGCGTGCACACCTTCTTTTCCATAATGATGTTGATTACCTTGTTCGTGACGGAAAAGTTGAAATCATTGATGAGTTTACAGGTCGTGTACTTGAAGGCCGTCGCTATTCAGACGGACTTCACCAGGCTATTGAAGCAAAGGAACACATCCGCATTGCACAGCGCAACCGCACAATGGCTACAGTTACTTTCCAGAACTTTTTCCGTATGTACGACAAGCTTTCTGGTATGACTGGTACTGCCGCAACAGAAGCAGTTGAATTCAACAAGATTTACGGACTCGATGTAGTAGCTATTCCTACTAACCTTCCTGTTGCCCGTAAAGATGAAAATGATGAAGTTTACCTTAACGAAGCAGATAAATGGGAAGCAATTGCAAATGAGATTAAGGCTGCACATGAAAAAGGACAGCCGGTTCTTGTTGGTACAGTTTCCGTAGAAAAATCAGAACACCTTTCTGCCCTTCTTACACGTAAAGGAATCCGCCATGAAGTATTGAACGCAAAGAACCATGCACGCGAAGCTATGATTATTGCAGAAGCCGGTGCTAAGGGTGCAGTTACAATCGCTACTAACATGGCTGGTCGTGGTACTGATATTAAGCTTGGCGGTAACCCGGAATTCCGTGCTCAGAAACGTGCCGGAACAAATGCTACAGAAGAACAGTACAAGGCAGCTCTTGCTATTGAAAAGGAAAACTGGAAAAAAGATTATGAAGAAGTAAAGGCTCTCGGTGGTCTTTATGTAATTGGTACAGAGCGTCATGAATCACGCCGTATTGATAACCAGCTCCGCGGACGTTCTGGACGTCAGGGTGACCCTGGACGTTCTAAGTTCTACATCTCTATGGACGATGACCTTATGCGCCTCTTCGGTGGAGAACGCATGAAGACTATGATGAGCCGCATTGGTATGCAGCCAGGTGAACCAATTGATCACCCATGGCTCAATAAAGGTATTGAAAAGGCTCAGCAGAAGGTAGAAGACCGCAACTTTGAAATTCGTAAGCACCTTCTTGATTATGATGATGTTTTGAATGAACAGAGAACTGTTATCTACAACCAGCGCGATACCATTCTTGGAGATGACAAACTTTCTGAGCGCGTAATGAACAACGCTAAAGAAGAAGTTGAAAATCTCTTTGATAATTACGAATACGAAGCAAAGCACAACAAGAACTCAAATGCACCGCTTCTTGAACTGCAGGAAAAAATCCGCAACACATTTGCAATTCAGCTTCCTTCAGACGGTTATACTCGTGAAGCAGTTATTGCTGCCCTTCAGAATGATATTACTGAGAAAGAAACTCTTGCAGGTAGAGAAAACTTCAATATGTTTATCCGCTATCAGTACATTACAATGATTGATAAAAAATGGCTTGATCAGCTGGAAACTCTTGAAGGACTCCGCGAAGCAGTTGCTCTCCGTTCTTACGGTTCAAAGAACCCTCTTACAGAATATAAGATTGACGGCTTTAATATCTTTGATGAAATGCTGGATACAATCCGTAACTCAGTTATGTCACGTGTATTCCGTGTTCGAGTACAGCTTTCTCCAGAAGCCGCTGAACAGCGCCGCCGCATGATGGAAGCGCAGCAGCAGGGAATGAATGCGCAGCACAGTGATGCAGGAAACACAGCCGCACAGATGGCTCAGAATACTGCAGAACGCAGCGCACACAGCTCATTCAACGGTGATCAGGCTCGCCGCCAGGCTGTAGGCAGTGCAATGAACCAGCGCTCTCAGGGCGACAATGTTACTGTACGCCGCACAATGCCAAAGGTTGGAAGAAACGATCCATGTCCTTGTGGAAGCGGTAAGAAATACAAACAGTGCTGTGGTAGATAATCCTGAAAAAGATGGTCTTTAAAGACCATCTTTTTTTATACCTTTCCGAATCTATTAAGAGGCCAGAATCTCAATACAGGCTTACCAATAATGTACTTCTTATTGATGTACTGAGGTGCCATAAAGGAATAATAAGTTACAGACAAAGGATCTGATTTAGTAAGGGCTGTTTCTTTTTGTGAAGAAGAATGTCTTAAATCAAGAGAATTAAAACGGTTATCTCCCATCATAAAATAACAGTTTTCAGGAATATATTTAGGATTTCCGTTTGCGTCATTAGCAGGGAAAACCGGCATATTTCTTTCATCAAGTAAGCCCTGAATATACCAGTCTAAAAGCCCTGCGTGCTCATACAATTCTTCGATCGCTGAATTATCAAAAAGATTTGTCTCTGTATTTGCAGCATAAATCTTTGCATATTCTACTACAAGCTTACCAAAGGTAATTTTTGTCATTACGTTCAAACGGTAATTTGCTTCTGCATAAAAATCACGTACTTCATTTTTTGAAGGAATCCATGAAGTCATAAACTTCTCGAACCAGTCAAAGCCGCCTTCCTGAAGCAGAAGGCCTTTTGTAATGTTTGCGAAATTAGAAAAAAGGCTGTATTCAGACATCTGAGGTGTTGTAAAACTTCCGGCATCCTTATTCAAAGCTGCAAACTTTTTCAGCTGTCTTACAATTTCATAAGCCTGAAACTCTGCAGCAGAAAGATCGTAATTGCGTCTTTCTTCTTCAAGATCAAGCATTTTCTGATATTCTTCTGAATTAAACGGGAACTGCAGAATATAAGGTTTGATTTTTGAACTAACCGCATTAAGATTCCATGCAGCATATTTATTATCAAGTGCAACAGGTTCAAAAACATCACTTGCCTTAGTTCGTCTGTATAAGGTTCCATCCTGCATTACAAGCTGTTCACCAGGAAGACCTGTAATTCTTTTTACAAGCGGATCAGCCTTAAGCTCTCCGTCTGCATCTTTATTAAGATTTATCTGCATAAGAGAGAGCATATAGATAAGCTGTGAAGAAACAGTCTTTACTTCTGATTTTCTGTCCATGCTGTAATGAGGGTTTCTTAAAACAATGGTGTCTCCCCTTTTATATTTTCTGAAATCTGGAAGACCAACATCTGTAAGAGGGAACTTTGGTCCACAGTCAATTTTAGAAACAAAAACCTTATCTTTTACAAGGAAAGTTGGAACCATAGATTCAGAAGGAATCTCATAAAGCTGCATAAGGAAAATCTGGAAAATGAGCACAGTAAAAATTGCCCAGAAGAAAGCATCTATCCAGTCTATAACTTCAAAGATAACCTTAGCTCCGCCTTTATACTGTTTTGCAACAGGAGCAACTTTCCAGCCCTGTATAATTTTACTTGTTGTATTTGCTGTGTTTTTTGCAGGGTACAATGGTTTTGAATTAATAAACGAAAATACAAAAACAATAAACCAGCAGAGTACTGCAAACAAATCTACAACAAACGGAGTTCCATGCTCGCCTGCTCTTCTTATAATGAAAGTAATAAAAAGAAAATATGGAAGATATTCAATAAGTTTAATTGCTGCGAATATATGTGTACCGTCTGTATCAATAACAATCTTTTTTACAACAAACCAGCAGATTAATGCCATGTAGATAAGTGCAAGAGGAAATGCAAGAAGGGAAATATCTGCGTGAAAACTAAGATTTAAGAGTGTTACTACTGCGGCTGCGGCGATTTCTATAAGTAAAAAAATACGTAATTTTTTAAATTCAGGTGAAAGTTCTTTTTTGTTGTTCATACATTAAATATAATGTATTTAATGATTAAAATAAAGTTATAATATCTCCCGACATCTCAATATTTCATCTAAAATAATTTTTATATCATTCAAATCCGTATATTTTTCACCTTTCAGAAACTGGAACGGGGCATCTGTTTCTGAGAGGATTTTTTCAAATGGTAATTCTTTTACACACGCAATAACTTTTTTATTTCCATTAAAGACCTGTTTTCCAAAACTGAAATAGGCGTTTATTCCGTGCTTTAGGAGAGTCTGGGCTTCTACGGGCGGCCCCATAAAGGAATGGAATAATACTTCTGGCAGCTGGCTTAATTTTTTGGAATATTCAAAAAGTTTATGATTGGCTTTACGGCAGTGAACTACCAGCGGAATATTATATTTTAAGGCCAGGTCTAACTGTATATTCCAGATTTCTTCCTGTTGGTTTTCGGCTTCGCGGAATTCAGAAGTAAAATAATCAAAACCCGCTTCTCCTATAAAACTGATTTTTTTATCTTCCAAAAGATTTTCAAGAAAATCTGAACTCTCTTTAATGTTTTCATTTGCAGCATTCTGAGGATGCATTCCATATGACTGAATTACATTTTGAGGAGCCTTACTTTGTATCTCGAATTCAGCTTTTGAATGAGCACAGGAGATTCCACTCCACGTTATGCCATCTTGGAAATCTGGTAAATCAATTCCATTTTCCTTACAGACTGCATAATGAAAATGTGCATCAAAGAGATTTTTTTTATCTTTTTTTGAAAATTTTTCTAACATTATTTTTATTATAACCGAAAATAAGAGTAATGAGACAGTTTTGCGTGACACTTTAAATCATTTTTTATATATGGGAGTAAAAAGAAAATGAAAAAATACACACTCAAAAGCATTGGTAAAAACACAGATTACATGACAATCCTTCGCGAAATGGAAGATGGTTTCGTTGTAAAAATCGTTCGCGATATGGATGGTTACGAAGACGTAAAAACTGACTATATTTCAAAGGAACTCTTTGACAGCTGTCTTCGCACAGGTTATCTTACAGAAATTACTGAAACTGTTAAGATGGCAGTAAACGCATAAAATATTGAATTAAATAAGTAGTCCTCTTGTTAATAAGCTGCCGGGTTGGGTCCCCGGCAGTTTTTGTTTAACAATTCTGGTTCATACTTAAACAAGTTCGGGATGGTTGTGAATAATTTCACAAGCTTCTTTAATTCTATCTTCCTTACTGCCAGGCTCCAGCCACTGGATTTCTACACCTTTCTTTTCCATCATGCGGAACCAGGTTTCCTGACGTTTTGCAAACTGACGGATGGCAATAAAAAGACCTTCATATAATTTTTCTTTTGTTTCGATTTTTCCCTGAAGGAATTCAGAACAGAAGCGGTACTCAAGGCCAAGTTTTTCGAGTCTCTCCCAGGTAATGCCGCTGTCGTGAATTGACTGAACTTCATCGAGCATTCCGCCTTCCAGACGCTCCTTCAATCGTATGCTGATGTTTTCCCACATCTGAGGTCGTGGCAAGGTTGTTCCAATTATAAGAGGATTTATTTCCGGGCGCTGGACAGAAGTTGAATCTACACCACTCTTTTTAGCTTCAATAATTTCCAGCGCTTTGATTACACGGTCTTTTTCAAGAAGGTCGCCTTTTGTGTGAAGGTCTGGCTGGAGCTCCATAAGACGGGCTGCAAGCACTTCGAGCGGAGTTGCTTCAAGCTCTTCGTGAAGCTTTTTATTTTCCGGCAATATCACAAGCTGATAGTCGCGGACAATCGCATCCAGGTACATACCGGTTCCACCGACAATCACCGGCAGCTTCCCCCGCCCCGTAATATCCTTAAACGCTTTGTAAAAATCCTGCTGATAGTTATATACGTTATATTCAGCAGGCAGTTCAGTTATATCAATAAGATGATATGGAACTGCAGGACCAGCTTCACTTTCTGCATAATCGGCAAGATCCTTACCGGAACCGATATCGAGGTGACGGTAAGTTTGTCTTGAGTCAGCAGAAAGGATTTCACCATTAAAGGCACGGGCTACGGCAACACCGATTGCAGTTTTACCGACAGCGGTTGGCCCCAGGATTATTACGCAGTTATAAGGCTTACTAGAGGACACGGCACACCACACACTTAAGGTATTCAGATTTAGGATAGCCTAAGAGCACCGGATGGTCTGGACCAGCTCCACGCTTTTCAAGAATCTGAAGGCGCTTGTGGCTGTCCATTGCGGCGTGCATAAGCATATCGCAGAACATATTTGTTTCCATAAAATGAGAGCACGAACAGGTAACAAGAATACCGCCCTCGTTCAAAAGTCTGAGCGCTCTCAGGTTGATTTCTTTGTAGCCACCGTACGCTTTTTCAATCATCTTTGCAGATTTTGTGAAAGCCGGAGGGTCAAGAATGATTACATCAAACTTACGACCGTCAGTTTCGTACTGTTTAAGCAGATCAAAAACATCAGCACAAACAGCCTTCATAACTTTACCAGCCCCGTTGAGTTCAATATTATGATTAACCATATCAACTGCTTCTGGAGAAATATCTACAGAAGTAACTTCGCGCGCTCCGTTCTTAAATGCGTTGAGACCGAATGCACCTGTATGTGTAAAGGTGTCGAGAACTGTCTTTCCCTTACAGAAAGCGGCTGCGGCAGTTCGGTTGAACTTCTGGTCAAGGAAGTAACCGGTCTTCTGGCCGTTTGCAATATCAACACCAAGCTTAATTCCGTTTTCTACAATTGTAAAAGTTGTATCGCCTGAGCCATAAATCCAGCCGGCAGTTTGAGGAAGTCCTTCCTTATCGCGAACGCTGGCATCACTTCTCTCGTAAATTGCATCTGGTTTACAAACCTTTTTAAGAGCTGCAACAATATCGTTACGGAAAACTTCACATGAAAGAGAGAGGAACTGTGCAACAATAATTACACGTCCCTTTTCATCGCAGAAACGTTCACAGATGAGGCCCGGAATAAAATCTGCTTCGCCAAAAACAAGACGATAAGAATCGCTGTCGCTGTAGAACATGCGGCGCATATTGTAAGCGTCCAGAATCTTCTTTTCATAATAAGCTGCAGTATCAGCCATGATAACATCTGCATGCTCGCTGCCAATAAGTCTTACGGTAATCTTTGATTTTTTGTTGATGATACCGGTTCCAAGAAAGCCGCCGGCCTTTGTGTAAACTTCAACTGTGGCACCGTCTTCTACAGTGCACTCTTTAAGGCTTTCATTCTTCCATTCAGATTTTTCGTCCGCTCTGTGTTTTACATGGGAAATCTCATTATCAAATGCCCATGGGAATCCCTGCTGGATTTCCTTTTCTTCTTTACTGTTCAGAAAAACTCTCGGAAAATTATTCATACTCATAGCCGCCATTATATCAAACTTGATTATTCATCACAATTACACCATAATCGGAATATGCTTTTTATTTTTGATATGGGTGGTGTTGTTACAAACACATTTCTGCTTACCCAGCTTTACAATAAATTAAATATTACAACTGAAGATTTTTTTAAGCTTTGTGCTTCAGGGCAAGAAGATATCTGGAATCTTTTTCAAACCGGCAAAATTAATCCACAGCAGTTCTGGACTCAATTCAATGAACGTGTTGCTGCTTCTAAAGACGAAAAATACAGTAAGGTTCCCGTTGTAGAAACTGACCTCTTCCGCTTGTATTTCCATCCATCAAAAAATCTGGAAACAGTTTCGCTCATTCAGCAGCTCAAAAAAAAGCACCGCGTTGTATGCGGTACAAATACAATTGACAGTCACTGGGAAAATCATATGGAGCGCGGAGACTACGCCTTTTTTAATCAGACTTATGCCTCGAACAAGATAGGCTGTGCAAAACCCGACCCGCACTTTTTTGAACTGATTCTTGAAGCAGAGCAGACCGCCCCGGAAGATGCTTTCTTTACGGATGATAGGGCGGATAACGTAGCGGCTGCAGCAAGTCTCGGTATTCACGCAGAACTTTTTACAAGCGCTGCTGAACTCACTGCAAAGTGGCAGCAGTACTGCTAGAAATCAAGGTCACCAGAAGCTTCAGTAGCATCTATCTGCTTTTTCAGTTTATTTGCCATTTTGATTTCATACTGAATATCAGAAAGACCTTTTGCTACTCTGTTATCAGGATACTCATTATAAAGAGCTGTCATCATCTGCTCAGCCTTTGAAAGATTTCCAAGAGCTTCCTGAAGAATTGCAGCATTATAGCCGGCTTCCAGAAGACCAGTTTCCTCGTAGATTTTTGAGAACTCTGCAGAAGCCTTTTCAATCTGAGAGTTTTCAGCCATTTCATCTACAATCTTCATACGTTCTTTAAGAGCTTTATCTTTTGTCTTTGGCTCAAGAAGTCTAATTGTTTTAGTTACAGTATATGGCTGAAGCTCCTGAAGAATCTTTCTTGCAGCTTTTCTGATATCAGAATCAAGCAGAGAATAAGCGCTAGGCAGGGCTTTTCTTGATTCATAAGAGGAAGAAGTTGTATTACAGCGATAGTCTCCTGTAGCAATAATTGTATCAGTTGAGCTGTCTACTATCTGATATCTGAAAACAAAAGATACTTCTCTTTTCCAGTAAGCAACAATTGCATACTCAGCCTTCTGATTTCCATTTGCCGCTTTAATCAGTTTTCTCTCTTCTATGCGTCTGTCATCTACATCAAAATAAGAAACTCCTCCAGTAAGATAAACATCTGCAGGATTCAGAGTTCCTTTTCTTAAAGCCCGTTCAACAGAATCTGAACTGACAAGTTTGATATATGGAGAATCCATCAATCCGCGTTCAATCTGAGTTCTAAGACTATCAAGAGCAAGCTGTTCATCAGGATCACGAATATCAAAAATCTGATAAAAGGTATTTATAATAATCTGGCGTCCAATATTTACATCATATTCACGGTAATAGGAATAAGGTTTAAAAGGAAGAACTGCAACAGTGCGCGCACCATTTAAGTCTAACTGAGCAGGTCTGGTTAATTTAACGTTTACAGTAGTGGCACATGAAGCCATCAGAAAAATAAAACATAAAGTAAAAGTAAGTGCAAAAAACTTTAATTTCTTAAATAACATATAAACTCCATTTATCTTTATATTATAACACTTATATTGCATAAAATCAGTTCTAAATATATAATAATTCAATTTTTTACATATTTCTTTCTATAATAAGAGGTATTTTTTATATGAATGCAACTCTTCCGAACACAGAAATTGTTCTCCACGTACTTCTTTCTGTAGGTATTATTGTAATCGTTGCAAAGTATTTTGGTGTACTTGCAAAGAAGATTGGTATTCCTCAGGTTGCAGGTATGATTGTTGCCGGTCTTTTACTTCGCTTTATTCCTTTCTTTCAGAATTACGGTAAAACAGATCCAAATGTAATTTACAATGAAACAAACCAGTTTATCTCATATATGTCAGAAATTGGCGTTATTCTCATTATGTTCTCTGCGGGGCTTGGAACTAATCTCAAATCTCTCGTAAAGTCTGGCTTTAAGGCAACTCTTATTGCTATCTGCGGTGTATTTGTTCCACTCATCATGGGAACAATTATGGCAATGTTCTTCTTTGGTTCTGATGGATGGGGTTCTCAAAGTTTCTTTAAATGTGTATTTATTGGAACAATTCTCACAGCCACTTCTGTAAGTATTACTGTTGCAGTTCTCAAAGAACTTGGCAAAATCAAATCTGATCTTGGTCAGACTATTGTAAGTGCAGCAATTATTGATGATGTGATTGGTATTATCGTTTTGACTATTGTTCTTGGTGTAAGCTCTGGAAAAGGCGGATACCTTGGAATTATTCTTAAAACCCTTGCCTTCTTTGCATGTGCTATTATTGCAGGCTTTATTGTATACAGACTTTTCCGCTGGTATGATAAACGCCATCCTCGTTCACGCCGTATTCCGATTTATGCTCTTGGAATTGCATTGATTTTTGCTTTCTGTGCAGAGCACTTCTTTGGCATTGCAGATATCACTGGTGCATATATTGCAGGTATCGTATTCTGCAGCTTGAGTGATGCTTCTTACATGGAATCAAAAATTGATATTAATGCCTATATGATTTTCAGTCCTATCTTCTTTGCAGGCATTGGTCTTAAAACAGATCTTTCTGGAATGAACCTAAATCTTTTGTGGTTCTCTATTGCCTTTGTAATTGTTGGATGTATTTCCAAGATTATCGGATGTGGTGGAATTGCAAAGCTTCTTGGTTATAACTGGAAGGAATGCCTTCAGATTGGAGAAGGAATGATGGTTCGTGGAGAGGTTGCACTTATCGTTGCAACAAAAGGACTTTCAGCAGGACTCGTAGATTCAAAATATTTTACCTCTGTGATCCTGCTGATTATTGTTTCTTCAATGGTAGTTCCTGTTTTGCTTAAAGCTTCATTTAAGGGAGAAGTTCCTCCAGCTGAGCAAACTCCTCAAGCTTAGCAAAATATTTGTCATCGTTCGGGCAGCCAAATCCATAAGCTGCCCAGACAAATGGAACTCCCGCTTTTATGCAGGCTTCATAATCTCCCTGAGTGTCGCCTACATAAACCGGATTTTCCAGCCCATTTCTTTTTACAATAAGACGGATATTTTCATCCTTTGAATTTCCATTATTTCCAAAGCATTCAAAATCTTTAATCAAATCTGTAATACCATTCTTTTCAATTACAAGTTCGATATATCCTTTCTGACAATTGCTTACAATAAAAAGCGGAACTCTTTTAGAAAGCTTCTGCAAAGTTTCAATAACACCTTTGTAAGTGATATTTTCTGTATTTGAAAGAAGAGCCTTCTGTTCTTCAATACAGCACTTTTCCATAAGCAGTTTCTTTTCTTCTGCAGATAAAACTCCAAAAAGATTATCTGCAATTACATCCATAGTTTTTCCAAACTGTCCTTTTAGAATATCTGCCGTTACATGAGAAACCTGTGGAAAGTTTTCATCAATTACTTTATTCCATGCTGAAGCAACAATACCAGTTGTATTCCAGATGGTACCATCCACATCGAGAATTATAGAATCAATTTTCATTTTTACCTTCTGTATTTACTTATAGCTTACAGAATATCTGTTAATATTGGAATAGGTTTCTCCATCAATCTGAAGTGCGCAAGGCTTATCAAATTCAACGGTAACTTCATGACCAGTCTTGATTTCAATTATATCCTTATGAGAAACATGTTCACCTTTGAAGATTGAAGGAAATACAATCAGAGTTTTAAGCATTCCAGAGTCATGGAAAACACAATTTGAAACTACGTGCTCTTTATTAAGTCTGTCCTGATCAGGAGTAATTTTCATTCCACCGCCAAAATAACGGCCTATCATAGTTGGTGCAAGCCAGATCTTTTTATAACGGGTTGTAACTCCATCAACAGTTACAGTTCCTCCGCAGGGCTTAAACTTTCCAAGCATACCTTTAATTGCAATTCCTGCGTAGTTTACAGGCTTGTCTGAAACTGCACGAAGTTTATCTCCTTCTTCACAGCAGTAGCCGTCAATTCCGTATCCAATTCCATTAATAAAATAATGCTTTTTGTCATTTACAGTTACAACTGGAAGAGATTCGATAAACTGATTTAATGGAATAAGTCCGTCCTTTATCTCACACTTCTCTTTTACATCATTAAGAAAATCATTTCCGGTTCCACAGGTATATAAATAGATTTCATTCTTCAAGTGGAGTTCATAAATATCATTTACAAAGCGGCTTAAAGTTCCGTCTCCACCAGCAATAATAATTTTATCTTCAGCATTGAGATTACTGCACTTTTCTGCTGCGTTCTGTACAGAAGTAATATCAATTACATTCAACTGTTCATTATTAAAAAGTTTTTCAAGTTCACTCTGAGCCTGAGCTGCTTTACCATTATTAGAAGATTTGTTTATAAATAAGTAAATCATAGCGGTTATTGCCTCCTAAATTAAACTATTTTTAATTATATTTATTAAGATTGTTGAGTATGAGACTATGTGCATAATCAGATACTTCAACTGTATTTTTTTCTTTCCATATTGATGGATCTATTACCTCAAGAATATCCATATAGACATGAGATCTCTTCCAAGGCCAGTTCGTATGAATATCAAATGTACCTTTCATAGAACAGATAATAAGAGGACAGCCTGCTTTTTCTGCAATCTTGAATGCACCAGGTTTAAAATCCAACATGTTTCCGTCTTTACTTCTTGTTCCTTCAGGGAAGATTCCAATAGAAACCTTATCATCTTTAATATATTCTATAGCCTTCATGACTGTTTTAACTTCTTCACGAGGATTATTCTTTGGCATTGCAAGATAAAGTCCTCGTCTCATAAAACGGCCGCCAATTGGGATTTTGAAATTTTCAGGCTTAGAAATAAATGCAATTTGAGTTTTTCTTAAAACCTGGCATTGAACAAAGTTATCAAATTTTGAACAGTGATTTGAAACAAGTAAGAATCTTTTATCGAATGGAACTTTTTCATAACCGGTTACGTGAACTTTTAGACGACCGGCAATCATCATATATCTGTACCACAAAACAAAAGCCCAGTTATAAAATTTAGAAGTGGTTGTATATTCTTTTTTCTTATTAATTGTAAGATTTACACAAATCCAGAAAAGCCATAACACTAATTGCCAGGAAATCCAGATACCAATAATACATCCAAGAATAATCAAAGTCAGAAAAATTGGATTAATCATATTTAATTATTATAACAGAGTATTTATATTTTTGCGATTAAAATTTGGCGAGTTAAATAAAAAGCCGGCGGCTTGGAAAGCACAGCTTTCCTGACCCATTTGTACGTTAAATAAAAAAGCCGGCAGCTATCTACTTTCCCACCACAAAGGCAGTATCATCGACGTAAGAGAGCTTGACTTCCGTGTTCGGAATGGGAACGGGTATTACC
>JAEEGJ010022450.1_pt1 | contig 13400 bp, 8 predicted proteins | sample 8958761 | NCBI WGS metagenome assembly JAEEGJ01 (sample SAMN16246546, study PRJNA631951) | gut metagenome | biome: gut microbiome; feature: rumen; material: RS-attached | host: Bos | place: Iran: Karaj | collected 2018-10
GTAGAATCGGTTGATCAGGTTGGTGATGGTGGTCTTTCCGGCTCCTGTTCCTCCGACGAAGGCAATCTTCTGCCCGGGATAGGCGGTAAGGGTTATATCGAACAATACCTGCTTCCCCGGAATATAGCCAAAATCGACGTCTTTAAGGCTGACCAGTCCCTGGAGAGGCACCAACCGGTCTGCACTTTGCTGCCCCGGGACCTTCCAGGCCCAGGACCCTGTACGTTTCTCGCTAACTGTCAATAAATCACCCTCGGAAACATTTGTGTTTACAAGTGTAACATTTCCGTTATCAACCTCTTTGGGCTCATCCAGCAGTCCGTAGACCCTGTCCGTACCGGCAGAAGCCATCGCAATCGAATTGATCTCGTTGGAAATGCTCGAGATGGGCCTGGTGAAATTCTTCTGGAGGGTAAGGAAGGCGACGAGCGTACCGAGAGTCAGGGTTGCGCCGCCGATTCCGGACAGGTACCATGCGGTGAATCCTCCGAGAGCGATGGATGCACCGACCACGGCCGTCAGGACATACCCGATATTACCGATGTTGCTGTTGAGAGGCATCACCATGCTGCCGATCTTGTTGGCATTGTAAGCGCTGGAACGTAGGTTCTCGTTGATCACGGAGAAGTCTTCCACCGCCTTCTTCTCGTGACAGTAGACCTTGACCACACGCTGGCCGGATACCATCTCCTCGATGAAACCGTTGACTATGCCGAGGTTTTTCTGGCGTTCCACGAAATGTCCCCTGGATATCTTGCCCAGCTTCGTGGTGACCTTGACGGTCAGGAAAGCCATCAGTATAGACACAAGGGTCAGAGGCATTGAGAGCACGACCATCGACACGAACGTGGAGACCAGTGTGATCAGTGACTGGAACAGGTTCGGTATAGTACTGCCGATGACCTGCCTCAGCGTATCCACATCGTTGGTGTAGACAGACATCACGTCCCCGTGCGTACGGGAGTCGAAGTAACTCAGCGGTAGGTCTTCCATATGGGTGAAGAGACTCTGCCGGAGTTTCAGCATGGTTCCCTGCCCCACGAAGATCATGATCAGGTTGTATGAATATGACGCCACCACTCCCGCGAGCAGGACCGCTCCAAGTTTTAGCAGGGCGACTGCAAGCGGAGAGAAGTCCGGAGACGCCTGTCCGATCATGGGAGTTATATAGTCATCGATCAGTGTCCTGGTAAACAGCGATGACGCAAGGGTCGTAAGGGCTGAAATGACTATGCAGACCAGCACGATCCCGAACCGGAACTTATAGTGCTTGAATATGAAGCCGAAAAGCCTCCATACAGTCGAATCCCTGCCCAGGCTCTTCTTGAGCTCGGCGCGGGACATATGTGGCTCCCTGACGCCTCCCCGGCCGCCTTTCATGTTCATCTTCGGCTGAGCGCTCATGATACCACCTCCTTTTCGTCAAAGTCAGCTTCACCGCCTGAAGTCTGCATCTCGTTGATATCCTTGTAAATGTCACAGTTCTCCAGAAGGATCTCGTGGGTGTCGAATGCCGCCACCCTTCCATCTTCCATGACGATGATCCTGTCCGCATCCCTGATGCTGAGAATACGCTGGGAGATGATAATCTTGGTAAGCCCCTCCACACGGCCGGCAAGAGCGGCCCTGATATGCGAATCCGTGGCCGTATCCACCGCAGAAGTGGAATCGTCCAGGATGAGGACCTTCGGCTTCTTCAACAGGGCCCTGGCGATGCAGATCCTCTGCCTCTGGCCTCCGGAGACATTGGTACCACCCTGGTCTATATAGGTATTGTACCCGTCCGGCATCTGCGAGATGAATTCGTCGGCACACGCCTGACGGCAGGCTTCGATGCACTCCTCCTCTGTCGCATCTTCCCGTCCCCATCTGAGGTTGTCGAGGATGGTCCCGGAGAACAGGGTGCTCTTCTGCAGGACGACCGCGACCTGGTTCCTCAGGGATTCCATCTCATAAGACCTCACGTCCAGGCCTCCGACCTTGACGCAGCCCTCGGACACGTCATAGAGGCGGGATATCAGGTATATCAGGCTGGACTTGCCGCTTCCGGTACCTCCTATGACACCGATTGTTTCTCCGGCATCTATATGGAAATTAATTCCTTCCAGCGCATAATCTCCACCTTTTGTATAAGCGAAGGACACATTCTCGAAATCAATGCTTCCGTCCTTGACTTCCTTGACCGGATCCTCGGGATCGTACATGTCAGGTTCCTCGTTGATCACATCTGCTATCCTCTTCCCGCTAGCCGCGCTCTGGGTAAGCTGGACGAATATCATCGACAGCATCATCAACGAAGACATTACGGTCATAATATATGTGAAGAGAGACGTTAGCTGACCTGTTGTAAGTGAGCCTCCTACAATAAAATGAGCTCCAAACCAAGACAGGGAGATAATGCAGCCGTAGACCACCAGGTTCATGACCGGATGGTTCAGGGCCATGAGGCTCTCCGCCTTGACGTTGAGGTTGTACAGGGAAAGTGCGGCCTTGTCGAACTTGCTCAGTTCGTGGTCTTCCCTGACGAATGCCTTGACCACCCTGATGCCGGAAATGTTCTCCTGGATGACTCCGTTGAGATTGTCATACCTTTCGAATATCTGTACGAACAGTTTGGCAGCCCTCCTGATCAGCACGAAGAGGCATGTACTGAGGATCACCATCGCGACCAGGAAGATGATGCTGAGCCTCCCGTTGATGAAGAAGCACATGAAAAGGCTGAAGAACATGTTCAAGGGAGCCCTGAAACTAATCCTTAGAAGCATCTGGAAAGCACCCTGGATGTTGCTGACATCCGTGGTCATCCTGGTAACGAGCCCGGCGGTTGAATACTTGTCTATGTCCGAGAACGAGAACCGCTGGATATTGGTATACATCGCTTCCCTGAGGTTGGCGGCAAGTCCCGTAGAGGAATACGCGGCGAACCTGGCGGCAAGGATTCCGAACAGGGTGCTGAAGAAGGCCATCACCAGCATCAGCCCGCCGTATCTGAATACTTCGGGCATATTGCCTGAATTGATGCCCTTGTCGATCAGCGAGGCGGTCACATAAGGGATGAGCACCCCCATGATAACCTCTGCGGTGGTCCAGACAGGTGTCAGGATGGCCGCAGTCCTGTATTGCTTGACTTGACGGAGAAGAGTCCTAAGCATTTTCCGCTATACACTCGATTTCAACCAGAGCCCCCTTGGGGAGCGTCTTGACCGCAAAAGCGCAACGGGCCGGATACGGAGTTCCGAAGAATTCGGCATACACCCCGTTCATGGCGGCGAAATCGCCCATGTCCGCGAGCAGTACAGTTGTCTTGAGGACTTTGTCAAGGCCTGAACCAGCCTCTTCGAGGATCGACTTTATGTTGGTGAGCGACTGCCGTGTCTGGGCTTCCACTCCCCCTTCGGGAAATTCCCCGGTCGCAGGGTCGATGGGAAGCTGGCCGGATACGAAGATGAATCCGCCGGACGAGACCGCCTGGCTGTAAGGGCCTATTGCAGCCGGTGCATTCTTTGTGTTTATCTGTTTCATGCAGTTCGGTTTATTATTCACGCAAATTTATAAAATATTGGTTTTAATTTCGTATTATTACGGAACTGAAATCCACAATGATATGAAACATACAGCAGTCTTGGTCGCACTCGCACTCCTGGCGACAATGACATTGTCCGCCCAACAGCCTGACCAACCGATGTCAAGGGACGGATACGTAGATTTCCTCTATAGTTGCATGCCCATGCCCGACAGCCTGGTCAATTCCAGGCAGTATTGGGAGGAAGTGGTGGACAAGACCCTGGAGGTCAGGGACCGCATGAACTGGGGTATCCCTGAAAGGGAATTCCGTCATTTCGTCCTCCCTGTCAGGGTGAACAACGAGGATCTGGACAGGTTCAGGGCCGTGTACGCTGACGAGATCTGCAAGCGGGTCAAGGGAATGTCGCTGCACGATGCCGTGCTGGAAATCAACCACTGGTGCCACGAATGGGTGACCTATGTCGGAACTGACGCACGCACCCGCGGACCTCTGGCCTTGATGAAATCCGGCGAAGGAAGATGCGGCGAAGAATCCACCTTCACCGTCTCTGCGCTCAGGGCTGCCGGGATACCTGCCCGCCAGGTCTACACCCCCCTCTGGGCCCACACAGACAGCAACCACGCCTGGGTGGAAGCCTGGGTGGACGGGGAATGGTGTTTCCTCGGGGCCTGCGAACCCGATCCTGAACTGAATATGGGTTGGTTCAATGCAGCCGTATCCAGGGCCCTCCTGCTGCATACTAAGGTTTCAGGGAACTATAAGGGGCCTGAGGACATAATAGCCAGGAATCCTGTATACACCGAAATCAACGTCATACGCGACTATGTTCCTACCCGCCTGACCACGGTGATAGTCGTGGACGAATCCGGAAAGCCTGTCCCTGGAGTCGATGTCGAGTACAAACTGTTCAATTACGGAGACTTCGGGAACGTCTGCACCGTAACCACTGACAAGGAGGGAAAAGCCCTTCTGAACACCGGCTGCGGCGATATGCTGGTCTGGGCCGCCCACGGAGGCAAGTTCGGCTTCACCAAGCTTGACAGCAAGTATGCGGCCATCGTCCTGAACCGTTCCGAAGGCGAGGTATTCTCGGCGAACATCGACATGAACCCTCCCGTCGAGGACCCCCTTCCCAACAACGCGACGAAGGAGCAGATCGATGCCAACCAGAAACGTCTTGCATACGAGGACGACCTCCGCAAGTCAAGGCATGCGACCGACAACGTCAAGCAGCTTGAAGACAGTTTCCTCGCCTACGTGCAGGAGAACATGCCCGCGAAGGTCGATGCAGCGAAGGTCCTTCTCCAGGTCATGAGTCCCAAGGACAAGGGTGAGTACGGGATGGACGTCCTCCTGGACGCAGTCAATTCTACGGATTCAAAGGATCCCCCGGTCCTCGCCGCCAGGGTGGGAACCGAGATGCTCTATCCCTGCAAGGTCGAGATACACAACGGACTCGCCGGTAAGGTCGGCTCTCCGGAGGAACTGATGGAGTGGATGGACAGGAACATCCGCATCGTGGAAAACGGACGCAATCCCCAGGGGCTCAAGATCCCTCCCCTCTATGTCTGGCGTTCCAGGATGAGTGACAAGGAGTCTTCCAGGATATTCTTCGTGGCTGCCTGCCGGGCTCTCGGCTGGCCTGCCAGGAACGGTATGGGAGGAAAGATCGCCGTCAGCAAGGACGGGAAATGGATCGATGTCGACCTTGACAGGTCCGTGGCGGAAATACCTTCCCGCGGTGAGGTACAAGTGGTCTCATCCGGCGCGACGACTCCACGTTTCGGAGAGTTCAGCATATCCGCCATAAAGGACGGAAGGCTTTCCAGGAGCGGAATCGGGATGCCCGGTGGCAGACGGGGCGGCCAGGGAAGCAACGCTAAGCCGGAGATGGACGAAGGCTACTATATGGTCACCACCGGAAAGCGCCTGAAGGACGGAAGCGTGCTGGCAAGGATACGCACTTTCAATGTAGTCAAGGGAAAGGAGAACAGGATCCCTGTAGAGATCCGAACAGAAGATGAGACTCCGCTGGAAGTCATCGGAAAAATCGAGCCGGGCAAGGTGAGCGACAAGGCGAAGTTCATCCTGGCCGTCGTAAAGGAGAACGGAGAGCCTACGGTCCATGTTCTCAGGCAGCTTGAGGGAGACCCCAACGCTATAATTGTCAAGCCCGGAGACCCTTCATATGACCTGTACAGGACACTGGTGGAGAAAGCCTGTGGAGCTGATCCCAAGTCTCTCCCCTATGTCATCGTCGCCGACAAGGCCGGCAATGTCTATTATTTCTCACAAGGTTACAACACCACCCTCAGGGAAGGCATCGACCGGGTCTTCAACAAGATCCGCTGACGAAAGGCTTCAGGTCTTTCGCGGCATCGGCTGCCGTTATCCTCACACCACCATTGTCAAGGTCGATGAGGACATAGCGGTCGTTGCCCATTCCGAGTTCCTTCATGTACGATAGCTGGCGGAGACCGTGGCGGGTCTCGATGCGTTCTATCATGTCGTGGTGCTCTTCGGCGGTCATCGCATAGATGATGTCAATGCAAGCCTGGTCTATGGCGAGGATATCGGTGGAAGACAGGATACCTACGTCCGGAGTCACCACAGGCTCGGCCGCCAACCCTTCACAGTCGCAGGAAACCGACATGTTGCGCATGACGTTCACGTATGTGACATGCTCCCCGAAATGGTCTATCGTCGCCTTGGTCGATTCGGTCATCCTTTCCATGAACTCTTCCTCGGCGATGTCCCACTGGTCAGGCTGACCGGGGGTCGTATGGATCCAAGCCTTACCGACCCTTCCGTCGGCACAGCCTATTCCGATATTCTTGTTGCTTCCTCCGAAACCGCCCTGGGTATGTCCCTTGAAGTGGGTCAGGGCAAGCATGGAATCGTAATTGAGAAGATGGCTTCCAACCGACATCCTGTCGAACCACTTTCCTCCGGTGACAGGAAGCATGGCGGTGCCTTCCTCGTCGATGATGTCCACCGGGCAGAATGTCCACCCGTTGACCTTCAGGGTCTCACGGTGTAGTTCGGTGGTGTAACGGTCACCGTCGTAATACGTATTCGTCTCGATGATGGCGGCTTCCGGCAGGTCCTTGGCGAGGAGGGCCTTCACCCACTCGCGGGGAATGATGTTGGGGCCATGCTGCTCGCCCGTATGGAGCTTCACGCCTACATGGCCGGTCATCCTGCCGCCGACTTTCTCATAAGCCTTCATGAGTCCCTCAGCCGACAGGTCGCGGGTAAAATATACAATGGACTCGTTACCTGTCCTCAGGTCGTATGGCAGGAATACCCTGCCGTCTTTTCCGCATGTGCACATATTCATTTGTTTTCCGATTTCATGATTAGAGGCTGCTTCCGCCGATGAACCCGCGCAACAGGGATGTAGGAGGGATCTCCTTGTCCGAAACGGGTACGAAATAATGCAGGAACATCAGGAGCCTGTGGGCTTCACAGTATTCAGGACAGTTCTTGGGCACCGTGGCCAGGATCCTTTCAGCATGGGTCCTGAGGACTGCGAATTCCACCAGGTAAGCCGAATTGAACAGAACGTCAGCATCCTCCTGGAAAGGATATATCCACCTGACCTCCGACCTGCGGACGTTTGGCCAGTTGGAAATGGTCTCACGTGCAGTGAACGCTCCCTTCAGGAAATCACGCACTATCCTCCGCAGGAGCCTGTTGTCACTGGTGGGTATGCAGTTATGGGAATCCAGCGAGATGGAAGTGATGGTATTGATGAATATCTTGAACTTTTCGTTCTTGGGAACCTTGTCGGAAAGCAACGGATTGAGGGCATGTATTCCTTCTATCAGCAGGACTGACCTCTCCCCCAGCCTGAGCTTCTTCCCGTTGAACTCACGGAGCCCGGTCACGAAATTGAATTCCGGGACTTCCACCTCTTCACCGGCCAGAAGTTTCAGCAGGTCTTCCTGAAGATAGTCATGGTCGACCGTATCGAAGTTGTCAAAGTCGAACGATCCGTCAGGGAGCTTCGGAGTATCCAGGCGGTTTACGAAATAATCGTCCGTCGAGAACGATATCGGATGGAGCCCGCCCGCCTTAAGCTGAATGCTCAGCCTCTTGCAGAAAGTGATCTTACCACTGCTGGTCGGACCCGTAATCAGGACCAGCCGTACAGGGTTGTCAGGGTCGCCGTGCCGTCTTTCGATCTCCTCTGCGATCTGGACTATCTTCTTCTCCTGCAAGGCCTCCGCGATCTGGATCAGATCCGACGCCTTTCCATCCAGGATGGCCTCATTGACGTCTCCTACGTTGCCGAGTCCCATTATCCCGTTCCACCTGCGTGACTCGTTGAACACGTCGAAGGTCTTTGGCTGCTCCAGGAATGGAGCCAGGTCTTCAGGATGGTGACGGTCGGGGACCCTCAACAGGATGCCGCCTTTGTAGAGGTTGACGCTCCAGGTCTTAAGATATCCCGCACTGGGCACCAGTTCGTCATAATAGTAGTCGGCAGTATTCCCCAGGGTGTAATAGGTTACATAGACCTCGCCGCAGGTCTCCAGGAGTTTGACCTTGTCGTAGTTGCCAAGTTCACGGAACTTCCTGATGGCCTCCTCCACCTGCACCTCATGGCGGCGGAATACCAGGTCCTGGTCCACCACCTCCCTCATCCTCGAGCGGACAGCATCCACGTCAGATTCGGTCAACGGTGTCCCGTCCCCCTTGTCCACTACGCAGTAATACCCCTTGGAGATAGGGCGTTTGATCATTAGGCTGCTTTCGGGGAAGAGATCCTTGACGCCCTTGTACATCAGGAAACACAGTGAGCGGCAATAGAAGTTACGGCCTATGTATGTCCTGTAATCGACGAACTCCACGTCCAGGCTGTGATATACCCGGAACTTCAGGCCCTGTGCGACATTGTTGACCTTAGCCGCCAGGATATCATAGGGTTTCCCGAAATCGAACTCCCGTGATATATCATACAGGGAGGTTCCTTCCCCGAACTCCTTCGAAGTTCCAGTATTCTTGCAAAAAATCTTGACCATTTCCAAAACAGTTACTTGAGCGGAAGCCAGGTCTGGATATGCCCGCCGTCCCAACAATCCACGGAAGAATAATCGACCATCCTGATGGTACCGTCGACAGTGGGCACGAGGAATTCCACCCTTGTACCGGCACGTTCCGGGGCCACTCTCTTCACATCGACCACGGAATCCGCGTCGGCTATGATCCTTACAGGGGATGCGTATCCAGGATCGATACCCTCATCCCTGGCAAGGACCAGGGGCCCCCATTGGACGGCCTGGAAATCCTTTCCCTTGGGATTGCGTCCCTCACGGGCCATTATCAGGCGCGCTTTCATGTCGAATGATATCCTGATCTCATCACCAGCCTTCCAGTCGCGGTCGAGGGAGAGGTAGGAGCCGCTCACCACGTTCTCGATAGCCTTTCCGTTGACCGAAACTAGCGTAGCCTTGCTCCAGGAAGGAATGTGCAGCCTGATGGAAAAAGCCCCGCTGCCGGACGGGAATACGGCAATCTTCACGTCTCCCTCCTTAGGGTAGGCGGTATCTATTCCCAGCGACAGGTAGCGGCCGTCGGGAGTCACAGTCCTGTAGACCCCACGGTTGTAGAGATTCACTACCGGGCCTTCCTTTGCCTGCATGACTGCCACATAAGGAATATATGCCAGACCAGTGGGTCCGCTCAGGTTGCAGCAGGTGACGGGAAGACCGTCGATCACCGTACCCCAGCCGCTGTTCGTGACCTTGGGGCCGTTGAGCAGGTTGACATAACTGAAGCCCTTGCCGTCAGGACGCATGGCGCCCAGGAGCCCGTTGTAGACATATCTCTCTATGCAGTCGACAGCTGCGGGATCTCCTGTAAGTCTCAGGTATTGTGAGCAGAACTTCATCCAAGTCACGCCGACGCAGGTCTCCATCATCCTCTTTATGTCCGGATTGGACTGTTCAACGGCAGAATTGCTCCACCCTTATCCCATCAGCTTGGGCCAGTAGACATCGGAGCCTCCGTTGCCGATTATCGTAATTTCGTTGTCCTTTACCTGATTGAAGAAATACTCCAGGCAGCGAAGCCACCTTGGGTCGCCGGTCGCCCTGTAATATTCGGCTAGCCCCTCCCATATGGAGGTCATCTCGTAGGCCTTAGGATACGGGGCACCTACTTCATGCATGGGTACTCCGTCATAAACCTGGGCAAAAATATCGCAGCCCTTGCACCCGCCCGATTCGATTATGTATGTCGCGAAATCGAGGTATTCCTGCTTACCCGTTATGAAATACAGTCTCATGAAAGGCTCCAGGATGGAGGAAGACTCGATATTGGTGGAACTCCAGCCGAGTTCGGTTATGCTCTTCTTCGGAGCAGGGCCGACCTGCTCCATCACGGAACGGGCCTCCTTTTCCATCGCTTCCAGCACGGCCGGATCCCGTTCTACATCGATATAATACTGACTGAGCCCCAGGAGGACATATTTCCTCTCCCAGATGTCGCCGTCGTGTTCCCCGGGCTGGTCCTCGACCGGAGTGCAACTGATGGAACCGTTGCTCTTGGTGGTGGCAATCAATGAATAAACCACATCCTTGGTCAATGCTTTCAGTCCAGGATCGCGGGAATAACGCCAAAGAAGGGAATTGGTCCTGATGCTCTTCCCGGGCATCTCGCCGAGTGCGAACTTTTTCCTGCCGGTACGGAAGAATTCGAGGACATCTTCATAAGGCATCACACCCTTGGCCCAGTTCTCCTGGGTGAGCATTATCGCGTCGTCCAAATATCCCCGCATATGGATGCTGCCACCGGGGAGGGGCGTAAAAACGTCATCCACCTTCTTCAGGCCGTCCTGGGCGAAAGACGCCGAGGCTATGGCCAGGAAGGCGAGCAACGTGAAGAACCTGTACTTCATCGTAAACTTAAACTATTTTGTACCGTCCAGTATTCCGCGCAGGTAACCAATCGATTCGGCCACACCGGGATGGGGGTTGTCTCCGCTCTTCTCGAATTCCAAGGAAACGACGCCTGAATAACCGACTTTGCGCAGCGCCTTGACGATGGGCCTGTAGTCGATCACTCCCCTGCCCATCTCCCAGGTCTGACCTGCCTTCGATGCGTCGGTCTCATCCTTGATATGGATGTCGTATATCCATTTGTGATACTTCTTGACTATCTTGGCGATATCCTCTCCGCTTCGGACGGAATGGCCCATGTCAAGGCAGCATCCGACTCCCAGGGAAGGATCCTTGACCAGTTCCATGATCTTGTAGATGCTCGGGAAGGCCGCTCCGTCAGGACCGTGGGTATGGATGGCCACACGGATCCCCGTCTCCCGGACCTTGCCGATCACATAATCGATGAGTTCATAATCCGGGACACCGATGAACATCTTGATCCCGTAACGTTCCGTGTACGCGAAGGCACGGTCAACCTCAGCCTCTGAATGCATGTAGATAGGTCCGAGGATGTATCCGTCCACACCGTAGCTTTCGCACTTCTTTTTGAATGCGTCCATCTGCTCCTTGGTGGAATCGAGCGGCAGCCACCAGTCCTTGATCGACAAATACTTCACTCCCATGCTCTGGAGCATGGAAAGGGTCTCGTCGATTGAGAAATTACGATAGCTGTACCCGGCCACACCGATCTTCATGTCCTCGGAACCGTGCGGACCACTGACGATCTGGGCATTGGAAGTCTTCGCCGAAAGCAGCGTAAGGACGGCTGCAATCATCAAGAAATGGAATCTCGTCTTGTTCATGATTATGGTATTATTAGATTATCCGGTTTGTCCTCACAAGTTACGAAATTTTTAGATTAAATCATTATTTTTGCATTAAACGCTAAACACGGTATCCATGGCTGACGAAACCATCATTTTCTCGATGTGTGGTGTAGGGAAAACCCTCCCGAACAACAAGGTTATCCTCAAGGACATCTACCTTTCATTCTTTTATGGCGCCAAGATCGGCATAATCGGCCTCAACGGTTCAGGAAAGTCAACCCTGCTGAAAATCATAGCCGGGGTTGAGCAGTCCTACAAGGGCGAGGTGGTATGGTCGCCCGGTTATTCCGTCGGATACCTGGAGCAGGAACCACAGATGGATCCGTCAAAGACGGTCCTCGAGGTCGTGCAGGAAGGAGTCCGGGAGGTGATGGATGTCCTGAACGAATACAACGAGATATCCATGAAGTTCATGGAGCCGATGGATGACGACGAGATGAACCGCCTTATCGAACGGCAGGGTGAGCTTTCCGAGCAGATCGACCATCTGGGAGGCTGGGATATCGACTCGAAACTCGAGAGGGCGATGGACGCCCTGAACTGTCCCCCGCCGGACGCGCAGGTCTCGAACCTGTCAGGAGGAGAAAGAAGGAGGGTCGCGCTCTGCCGCCTCCTGCTCCAGCAGCCTGACGTCCTGCTCCTGGACGAGCCTACCAACCACCTCGACGCCGAAAGCATCCAATGGCTGGAGGCCCATCTCAGGCAGTACAAAGGAACTGTGATCGCGGTAACCCACGACAGGTACTTCCTGGACAACGTTGCAGGGTGGATACTGGAACTGGACAGGGGTGAAGGCATTCCCTGGAAAGGCAACTACAGTTCCTGGCTGGACCAGAAGACCAAGAGGCTGGCCCTCGAGGAAAAGCAGGAAAGCCGCCGACGAAAGACCCTGGAACACGAGCTCGAATGGGTGCGGATGGCTCCCAAGGCCCGTCAGGCCAAGCAGAAGGCCAGGCTTGGCGCAGATGAGAAACTTGCTGCAGCCGATACCAGGGAAAAGGAACAGAACCTCGAGATATACATCCCTAACGGGCCCAGGCTGGGCAACAAGGTCATCGAATTCAAGGACGTGTCCAAGGCGTTCGGGGACAAACTCCTGTTCGAGAACCTGAGTTTCGCCCTTCCTCCCGCCGGGATCGTCGGAGTCATCGGTCCCAACGGAGCCGGAAAGACCACCCTCTTCAGGCTGATAATGGGCAGCGAAACCCCGGATACGGGTTCCATCGAAATAGGCGAAACCGTAAAGATCTCATATGTCGACCAGCAGCACAAGAGCATAGATCCCGACAAGACGGTCTATGAAACCATCGCCGGCAATTCCGAATGGGTCAGGCTTGGGAACAGGGACATAAACGCCCGTGCCTGGGTTTCCAGGTTCAATTTCACCGGGGCAGACCAGGAAAAGCTCTGCGGAGTCCTTTCCGGTGGCGAAAGGAACAGACTCCATCTCGCCCTCACCCTCAAGGACGAGGGCAACGTCCTTCTCCTGGACGAGCCTACCAACGATGTGGATGTCAACACCATCCGCGCGCTGGAAGACGGTCTGGAGAATTTTGCCGGCTGCGCTGTCGTGATCAGCCACGACCGCTGGTTCCTTGACCGTATTGCCACCCATATTCTGGTTTATCAGGATGACGGAAAGATTACCTTCTTTGACGGAAACTTTACCGAATATGAGGAATGGAAGGTTAAGACCTATGGTGAAGAAGCTGTTAAGCCTCACCGCAGAAAGTTCAGAAACATTGCTTAATGCGATGACTCATCCGCTTTATTAAACTCAAAAACCTGAATGCTCCGGCATTCAGTTTTTTTTATGCACAAATCCCGGCAATCTTGCACGGTACCGGCAAAATGTGATTTAATGCTTTTACGTCAGCGGTTACGGTTCTCCGTAAGGACCGACGTACAATGCGTTTACCAAAACACCTGAGAAACACTTAAATGAACGACAAAAAACATCTTGTGCTCGTGATGTCATTTCTGGCAGCACTCATATCACCTGCCTTTGGCGTAAACGCCCTCGCCAAAGAACACGCTCCTGCCGAAGAAGTCTGTAACGACGTCAGTGAGTGTCTTGCGAAAGCTAAGGACCTCATTGAT
>JAEEGJ010022458.1_pt1 | contig 13397 bp, 9 predicted proteins | sample 8958761 | NCBI WGS metagenome assembly JAEEGJ01 (sample SAMN16246546, study PRJNA631951) | gut metagenome | biome: gut microbiome; feature: rumen; material: RS-attached | host: Bos | place: Iran: Karaj | collected 2018-10
GCACAGCAGCCGTATCTTTTTCTCCCCGAAGAAGAGCAGGGGATTGATGACCATCTGGTTGAGGGTTCTTGCACCGAGGCTTCCGCCCACCGACAGCAGCACCGGGCCCTCGGCATGAAGGCCGAAATGGGCACGACCTTCGGCGGAGGTAACCGTCATCTGCTCGATGTCGGCACGCACGGGGTTACCAGTGAAGACAATCTTCTCTTTCGGGAAGAAACGATCCATGCCGTCATAAGCCACACAAATCACCTTTGCGTCGCGAGCCAGCATCTTGTTGGTCAAGCCGGCATAGGAGTTCTGCTCCTGCAGCAGCGTCCTGTACCCCATCTTGGCAGCGGCCTTAAGGGTGGGTTCGCTGGCGAAACCGCCCACTCCCACCACTATATCGGGTTGAAAATCAAGCAGTATCTGCTTCACCATACGGCGGCTTTTCAGTATACGGAAAGGCAGCTGCAGGTTTTTGACGATATTGGCGGGTGTCAGCTTGCGCTGCAATCCCGCGATGGGCAGACCCTTGATTTCATAACCGGCCGCCGGCACCTTCTCCATCTCCATGCGTCCCTCGGCACCGACAAACAATATCTCGGCATCGGGCCAACGTTTCTTGACAGCGTTGGCAATGGCCACTGCGGGAAATATGTGTCCTCCCGAACCGCCTCCACTTACAATTGCTTTCATATTATTATTCTTCTTTTAGATTCGTTTCATTATTGACTTCTCCCTCGGCCGGAGTCGCCTCGCCCTCTCCCTTCTCCTCATCCTCCTTCTTGTACACATCGGCCGCAACGGATTGAATGATACCCAAACCACATCCCATAAAGAGGTAGGCCGTACCGCCGTAACTGATGAACGGCAACGTCTGACCCGTGACGGGCAGAACACCCACAGCCACACTCATATTCACCAACGCCTGCAGGTAGATGACAGTACCCATGCCCGCCACCGTGAGGGCCCCGAAACGACCCTTGCAGCGCCAAGCCAAGCGGATACAGCGGAAATAGAGGATACTGTAAAGCAGGAAAACCACTATACCTCCCACAAGGCCCATCTCCTCGATAATGATGGCATAGATGAAGTCGTTGTGCGACTGTGTCATCAAGCGAGCATGAACCGTATTGCCGATACCGGCACCCAGCACACCCCCTCGGGCAATGGCCATACGAGCCATATTCTCCTGCGTTAATTCGTCGGGCTGGGGATTAATCCACGAATAAACGCGGTGCCCCCAAGTATCCTGACGCTCAAACATCTGTTCCTGGGTTTGACCCGTGGACATCGAACGCTCGTAACGATAATAGCTAATGGCCAGGAAAGCCACCACTGCCACCAATCCCACCAGCAACAGACGCCACCAATACTTGCGGTTGACGCCACCCAGCAGCATCATCAGGTAGCAAGCCAGGAATATCAACGCCGCAGTCGAGAAGTTGGTCGGGAACACCAACGCCACCACCAACACGGTGTATATCATCAACTGCAGGAAGGTGCCAATCTCGCCGACATGCTCTTTCTTCAACGCCAACATTCTGGCGATGAACACTATCAGCACTATCTTGGCAATCTCTGAAGGTTGGAACTGTCCGATGACGGGAATTCTAATCCATCGGCCAAACGCCAACGCCACCACCAGCAGCACCAATGCAATCCAATACCCCATCAAGGCAAACCGCGAGAAAGCCCGGTAGTTGATTCTAGAGATGAGGATGATGGCGGCATAGGTGGCAATGACGATAATCAAATGGCGCAGGAAGAGCGACGTGGGGCTCTTGGTGCTGAAGAAGGAATAGGCATAGAGGCCGATGGAGCTGTAGACCTCCACCAGCGAGATAATGCTGAGCAGCAGGAACACCACCCAGATTACCTTATCGCCCCGGAACAGTTTTGCTATCTTCATAATTCATTTACCTCATGACGAAACACTTCGCCCTGCGTTATCGTGGAATGACCATTGTAGCAAGCCGGCGAATAAATCACCCGCACCTCGTCTTCCGACTCATAGCGGTAGGCACGTTGCAACGCCTCACTCATCGTGGAGCAACGCACTATCGACGGGATAATGCCCTTGAAGGTGTGATGCATACGGTCCTCGGCGTCACCCACCACCAGCAGCATACGCACCTTGCGCAAAGCAGGAGGCACCAGACGGCTGTAGTCGGCCGATTGGTCGTTGGCATCGGCTATCCATATAAGGCCACCCTGCGACTTCTCCAAAGAATACCACGTAGCGTTGATGGTGCGCGAAGCAGCATCGTTGATATACTCACGACCACGTACACGGGCCACAAACTCAAGACGGTAGCGCGTATCTTCAAGACGGTTGAAGCAGGAACGCAAAGCCTCGTTGCGCATGTTTTTCAGCCGCTGAGTGTCAAGTCCTGCAAGTCCGGTGTGCACTCTGTCACGACCCTGCATAGTCAAAGTTTCGATAGTCATTCTTGTTATTGATTGTTTTTATTTACCTCAGTTTCAATGTCGAGAGGGTGAAGATTGCCAACAGGATGGCAATGATGACAAAGCGCATGACCACCTTCTCCTCGGCCACGCCTTTCTTCTGGTAATGGTGATGCAACGGCGACATGAGGAACGGCCGCTTCTCCACCGGCACAGGCACACCCGTAGGCAGCTTGTGTTTGCGACGATAACGCTTGCAACCGGTTGTCTGGATAATCACCGACACATCCTCAATCAGATAGATGCCGCACAGCAACGGCAGGAGCAACTCCTTGCGGATAAGGATGGCAAAGACGGCGATGATGCCGCCGATGGCCAGCGAACCGGTGTCGCCCATGAATATCTCGGCCGGATGGGTGTTGAACCACAGGAAGCCCAGTGTGGCACCCACAAAAGCCGTACTGAAGATGGCCAACTCGCCGATATTGGGCAGATACATGATGTTCAGATAGTTCGACATGATGATGTTGCCGATCACCCACGCCAAGAGGGCCAATGCACCTCCGTTAACGGCGGCCACTCCGGTGGCAATACCATCGATACCGTCGGTGAGGTTCGATGCGTTACTGACTGCCGTCACCACAAATATCACCACCACCACATACAGTATCCAGGCATATTGTGTCGCCCACGGGCCCATCCACGAGACGAGCCACGTGTAGTTGAACTCATTGTTTTTCACAAAGGGGATGGTGGTCTTCAGCGGGTCGGTGATGTCGGGGTGGAAACTGACAATCAAACCCACCGCAAGTCCCAGCAGCACCTGACCGAACACCTTGTATTTGCCTGGCAAACCAGCCTTACCGCGGGTCTTCTTCAGGTAGTCGTCCAGGAAACCCACCAGACCCATCCACAGCGTGGTGCCCAGCATAATCTGCACATAGACGTTGTCCAGCTTGGCGAAGAGCAACGTGGGAATGATGATGGCGGCAAGTATCAGCAAACCGCCCATCGTTGGGGTCTTTGCCTTACGCTCGGCACCCTCGAGGCCCAACTCGGTGCGCACCTCGTCCATCATGCCCAACTTATTCTGCATCCAGCGGATGAAGGGCTTACCCAGCAGAAGCATGATAAGCAGCGACGTCACCATGCTGGCCGCCGAACGGAACGAGATGTACTGAAACACACCCGCTCCGGGGAAGTCCAACGTTTTATCTAACCAATCGAATAAATAGTATAGCATATTCTTAACTCTTATTTCTTAACTCCTAACTCTTTCTCCAGCTCTTCCACATCGTCGAAGTGGCTGCGCACTCCGTTCACCTCCTGGTATTTCTCGTGTCCCTTGCCCGCCACCAGCACTATATCGCCCTCTTTGGCCATCATGCAGGCGGTACGGATGGCTTGACGACGGTCGGTGATGCGCACCACATGACTCAACTGCTGCGCCGTGAGGCCTGCCTCCATCTCATCAAGGATACTGTCGGGGTTCTCCGTACGCGGGTTATCGGACGTGAGCACCACCTTGTCGCTCCCTTCGGCGGCTATCTTGGCCATCTCGGGACGCTTCGTGCGGTCACGGTCGCCACCGCAACCCACCACCGTAATCAGCAACTGCGTCTGACGACGGATGCCGTCGATAGTGGAGATGACATTCTGCAATGCATCGGGCGTGTGGGCATAGTCGACAATGGCGGTGATACCGCGACCGTTGACATATTGGAACCTTCCGGGAGCCGCTTCCAGCGTGCTCAGCAGGCGGAGGGCTTCTGCCTCATCGGCTCCACAAAGCACCGCAGCGGCATAGATGGCCGTGAGGTTGTAGGCATTGAAACGTCCCACCAGACGGCACCACAACGCGTGGCCGTTGATGTCGAGGTGCATCCCCTCGAAGGTGTTCTCCACCAAACGGCAATGGAAGTCGGCGGCATGTTGCAACGCATAGGTATGCACTTTGGCTTTGGTGTTCTGCACCATCACCATACCGTTCTTGTCGTCTACGTTCACCAGCGCCCATGCACCCTCCTGCAATCCATCGAAGAAGCCCTTCTTGGCGGCGATATAATTGGCCATCGTCTTGTGGAAATCCAGATGGTCGTGCGTGATATTGCTGAAGATAGCTCCGGCAAAGTGCACACCGGCAATACGGTGCTGCACCACAGCGTGGCTGCTCACCTCCATGAAGCAGTAGTCGCATCCGGCATCCACCATCCGGCGCAGCAGCTGGTTGAGCTCCAACGCATCGGGGGTAGTGTGCCCCGTAGGCAACTCCTCCTCGTCTATCTTGTTCACAATAGTGGAAACCAGGCCCACATGATGCCCCAACAGGCGGAACATGCGGTGCAGCAGCGTGACGGTGGTGGTCTTGCCGTTGGTGCCGGTTATGCCCACCAGCTTCAACTGCTCGGAGGGGTGACCGTAGTAGTTGGCCGCCATCAAGCCCAGCGCCCTGCTGCTGTCGGGCACCTGGATATAGGCAACCTCCTTCACCAGCTTCTTCGGCAACTGCTCGCACACCACAGCCACAGCACCCTTCTCTATCGAGCCGTCGATAAACTCGTGCCCGTCCACTTTGGTTCCGCGCTGAGCCACAAAGAGCGTCCCTTCGGTCACTCGGCGCGAGTCGAACTGCAGGTCTTTCACCTCCAGCTCGGCCGGCCCCGTCACCTGAGCCTCTATTCCTTTTATGATATCTTTCAGTTTCATTGTCATCATTTATCTAAGTGTCAACTCCACCCGTGTACCCTTCGGCGCATTGGTGCCGGCTTTGGGTTGCTGCGAAAGCACCTTGCCGTATCCGCTCACCACCGCACGATAACCCATCTCGTTGAGCATCTCGACGGCGTCTTTGGCGGTCATCCCGTAGCAGTTGGGGATACGTCCGTGGGCCGGTTCGTAGGGGTAGTATTGCGCCGTCGTGCTGTCGGTGGCTTCCTTGAACACCACCCAGCGGGCAGCCGAGTCGGCCGACAGGAAGGGCTGCTTCAGTATCTTGTAGAGGCGGCGCATCTCGCTCTGGTCACCACGTGCCACCACCGGCCGCTGCTGAGCCATCGCGCTGTCCTCCTCCAACTTCGGCCACACACTCTTCACAGCTCCGTCGCTCAGCCTCTTGTCCACCGCCACCACACAGTCGCTGATGGCCTTGAACACCAGTGCCGCCTGACGACCGTAGTAGGGGATGTCCTGCAGCACCACCAGGCAGGTGTAGCGCGGGTTCTCCGACGGGAAGAAGCCGCAGAACGAAGCGTTGTAGCGCTTCACATTGGCATAGCTGTGCACTGCGGTACCCGTCTTGCCGGCTATACCATAAGTAGTATTCTTTATATTATTACCTGTGCCGCGCTCCACCACTCCCTCGAGCATCGTCTTCATCATGCGGGCACTCTCGCGGCTGCACACCGAGGGGTTGAGCACGATGGGCTTGTTCTCTATCAGCCGGTCGCCGTCCATCACACCCCTGCAGAATTGCGGCTTCACCATACGTCCCTCGGCGCCCAGCGCATTATAGAAAGTCACCAGCTGCAGGGCCGACACACGGGTCGAGTAACCGTAGCAGAAGTTCAGGAAGTCGCGGTTCGAAGCGTGCAGGTTGTTGATACGCGAATTGTACTCGCGGGCCGTCACATCGGGATGCAGCTTCTCATAGGGGAACATCTTCTCCACCAGGTGACGCAACGTATCGCGACGGTCAGCATAGAAACGCCAACCCAAATCACTCATACCCACATTCGACGACTGCTCAATCACCTCACGCACATTCAACGAGTCGCGTCCCTTCAGCGTGTGGTCGTCCTTGATTTCGCCATACTTGCCGCCGAAGTTCTTGTATCCCGAGGCAAGCATCATCGCGGTGTCAATCTTCAGCTGGGGGTCGTTGAGCATCGCGGTGAGGATTACCGTCTTGAAGGTGGAACCCGGCTCGTAGACGTCGCTCACAGCCACATTGCGGTCGCGCACCTCCAGGTAGTCGTGCACCGCCGTATCCACCGCCAGGTTGACACATGCCAGCACATAACCCGTCTGCATCTCCATCAATATGGCACAACCCGCCGTACCACCATACTGCCGCAGGGCTTTGCGCAGCGAACTCTCGGCAATGTCCTGATAGCGGGTATCGATGGTCGAGACGATACTGCGGCCGTCAATCTTGTTCTGCAGCACCACCGTGTCGATGCGGTCCTCGTCGGTTCTCTGCGGCACCTCTTTGGTACCGTGCGGCTCATCGGGCAGCCAGATACCCTTGGTCAGTCGGCGGCAGTTGAACAAACCGTCCTGACCCCTCAGGATACTGTCATAGGCGCCCTCCAGGCCCGTGTAGGTCATACTCTCGCGCTGGTTCTGGAAGCCGATAGTGTTCTTCGCCATATTACCATATATATGCGCGCGCTCCTGATGGATGACACTCTGGCCGTCGACCTGACGCACCACTCCGCGACGCCAACCCGGCATAGCGGCTATCTGCATCCACACCGAATAGGGTACATGACGCTCCACCAGGAAGCACCGACGGGGTTTCAGCTTGGCCCGCTCGGTGACGATACGGTCGTGGTAGTATTCGGCCGAGTGCTGCGGAAGGGCCTCGTGCAGCATCTGGCAGATGGTGTCGATATAGAGGGTAAAACAGGTATCGGTAATCGGGCCGCTCTCCACCGGCACTCCCTTGCGGTCGTACTTCACGTGGCCGAACTCATCGAGCTCCACATTGTTGTACAGGTCCAGGTAGAGGTCGCACTCCGTCACCGTAGTGGCCAAAATCTTGCCGTCCGAGGAGTAGATATTGCCACGACGGGCGGGGTCGGTACGCAACGACGAGACACGCTTGTCGCCACGTTCGCGCCACTCCTCGCCGTGCACCCATTGTATATTGATAATGCCGGCCACGATGGCGGCACCCACTCCCAGAGTCAGGAGCAGGTACAGCGCCGTCATCCCGCGCGTCATCCTTTTATCTTTCTCGTTTTTCACTTTTCACTTTTTACTTTTCAATTTCATACGGCGGACCGCTGGTGATACCCACGCCCGTCTCCTTCAGGTCCTCGGCCATCTGCGATATCTTCACACTTTGCTGGTACTGCTTCTGCATCTGGATACGGTGTTCGCGCAGGTAATTGATGCGCTCCTCCGTAGCGGCCTTCTCGCGGCTGAGGCTCTCCACCTTGTAGCGGTTGCCCACGATGAGCAGCAGGAACACCAGACACAGCAGCACTAACGGTATCTGCTTCAGCACCACACCCTCGGCCAGCACATCGCCACCCAGCACCTTGCCGATGCCGCGTGCCGCCTTGTCGCTCTTTTTAGTGTTGGGTGTCGAGTGGCGGCTATCGCGTTGGTCGTCGTCCGTCGGCGCAGCCTCACTGACCACTGCCTCCTGACCACCGGCCACCTCTTCCAGCCCCTCTTCCACCACCTTCTCTCTGAACCTATTACCCATTATTATTTTTAACTTTTAACTTTTCACCTACGCGGAGCATCGCGCTGCGCGAGCGGTTGTTCTCCGCCACCTCGGCCTCCGAGGCGGTACACTTCCTCACCTGACGCATCGGCGACAACGGGTTGCCGTAGAAATCCTTCTCCACCACCCCCTCGAAATTACCGCTCCGCATAAAATTCTTCACCAGACGGTCCTCCAGCGAGTGGTAGCTGATCACCACCAGGCGGCCGCCTTCGGTCAGCAGCTCACAAGCCTGCTCCAGCATCGCCTTCAGGGCCTCCAGCTCACCGTTCACCTCGATACGCAGCGCCTGAAACAGCATCGCCAGATACTTGTTCTCCATCCCGCGCGGCAGGTGGTGGCTCACCGCCTCCTTCAACTCCATCGTCGTCGTTAACAGCTTACCGCTACCGGCTAACTGCTCCCTATATCTCACAATCGCCCTTGCCATCTGACGGGCGTTAGGCAATTCGCCGTAGAGCTTCAGCAGGCGGGCCAGCTCCTCTTCCGAGTTGCTGTTCACCAGGTCGGCAGCCGTCACCGCATTGCGACGGTCCATCCGCAGGTCCAGCGCCCCGTCCATACGGGTCGAGAAACCGCGCTCGGCCACATCGAACTGATGGCTGCTCACCCCCAGGTCGGCCAACACGCCGTCCACCTTGCGCACCCCCTGCAGCCGCAGGAACGCCTTCAAATGCCTGAAATTCTCATGAATGAATGTGAAATTAGTGGGTAGTGGATAGTGGGTAGTGGGTAGTGGGCTGCCGCCGTCCTGCGTAGCATCACTGAACACTGAACACTGTTCACTGAACACTGCGGCATTAGCCGCAGCATCCTCGTCCTGGTCGAACGCATAGAGGTGCCCTTCGGGGCCGAGGGCCTTGAGGATAGCACGCGAATGACCGCCACCGCCGAAAGTCACATCCACATAGGTCCCTTCGGGGCGGATAGCGAGGCCGTCGACAGCCTCAGCCAGCATCACGGGTGTATGGTACTCATTGGTCATGTTCTGCGCTCGCCAGCTGTCCGAGCAGCTCTTCGGCCCTCTGGGCGAAGTCGCTGCCGGAATTGTTCATCTTGTCGTAGGTCTTACGGTCCCAGAGCTCTATGAACTTGCCGGTCGATTGCAGCACAACCTCTTTGGCACTCGCCACCAGGGCCTTCTGCTCGGCAGGCACCAGCAGGCGGTCGTTCGAGTCAAGCTCGATGATATTGCCTTCTGTCAGCTTGCGCAGCAGCTCGCGGTCCTCGCGGCGGTAAGGATTCAGCTTCTCCTGGAGTTTCTCCACTTCCTCCCTGAAACTTGCGTATGTCCACAGCTCCAAACACTCGGCATAGATACTCTGGCGGATCACGAAACGCCCGTCTTCGGTCTCCAACTGCCTCTTGAGGGCAATCGGGAACTTGAAGCGGCCGTTCGAATCGACCTTACAGTACTCTTTTCCAAGTATTAACGCCATTTTTACCTACTATTTTTCAGGTTGTAAAAGTACGAAGAAAATTCCAATTTTTGCCTAAAAAATCCTTTTTTTGTTTTAATTTAACATTTTTTGTTGTTCATAACCCTTAACGCAGTATTTGAAAAAAAGTTTCATCCCCTGCAAACTTTTTTCTCAAACCACTGAAACACAATCTTCAATAATCACCACCCACTACCCACTACCCACTGCCCACCACCCACCGCCTTTGTTGAAAACTTTTCCGCCTTTTGCCGCCCATATTGACATCGCCCATTCGACGAATGTTCTACGGCTGTTTAACTACTGTTTAACTACAAATCCTAGTTAAACAGTAGTTAAACAACAGCTATCCACTTGCCGAAAGGCAGTACCCAACAACCTACTATCTACGACTAAGGAGAACGTACCACATACAATAAACCACGCGCAAGGGCGTTACTTCTGGTACATGAAAGACGCCCACGATTTCCGTCAGAACGGCACCGGCACGGTGACACTGCTGCGCTAAAACATCGTTTTTTTTTTCATAAACCGTGTACATTTCGGGATTTTTTTGTATATTTGCATTTTGTTATTTTGGTTGCATTTTAATAATAAAAACAAATAAAACAATGAAAATTCGTACTTTAGTAATCGCATTGGCCCTGACGACGATGCTACCGAGCGTAGCTCGCGCCGACGAGGGCATGTGGCTGCTGTCGCTTATCGGTAAGAACTACGACGATATGCAGCACGCCGGTTTCCAACTGACGCCTGAGGATATCTACAGCGTGAACCAGAGCTGCCTGAAGGACGCTATCGTGGGCCTGGGCAACGCCAGCCGCCCCTTCCGCCACTTCTGCACGGGCGAGATTATCAGCAACAAGGGTCTGGTAAGCACCAACCACCACTGCGGTTTCGGCAACCTGCAGCAGCACTCGACGGTGGAGCACGACTATCTGCGCGACGGTTTCTGGGCCTACACGATGGAGCAGGAGCTGCCCAACCCGGGCCTGACGGCGTCGGTGCTGGTGCGCATGGAGGATGTGAGCGACCGCGTGAAGGAGAACCTGAGCGACGATATGGGCGAGGGTGACCGCGAGGCCGCCATCAAGAAGATCTGCGAGCAGATTGAGAAGGAGGCCACCGAGGGCACCAAGTATGCCGCCCAGGTGAAGCCGATGTTCAGCGGCAACCAATTCTTCCTGTTTGTCTACACGGTGTACAAGGATGTGCGTCTGGTGGGCGCTCCGCCAAGCTCGATGGGCAAGTTCGGCGGCGACACCGACAATTGGTCGTGGCCGCGCCACACGTGCGATTTCTCGATGTTCCGCATCTATACTGCCCCCGACGGCAGCCCCGCCGAGTATTCGAAGGACAATGTGCCCCTGACCCCGAAGCACCACCTGCCCGTGAGCGCCGGTGAGATCAACGACGGTGACTTCGCTATGGTGATGGGCTTCCCCGGCTCGACCGACCGCTTTGTGACCACCTACGGCCTCGAGGAGACGATGGACATCAACAACAAGCTGGTGTATGAGCTGCGCACGGTACGCATCAATATCCTGCGCGAGGAGATGGCCGCCGACCAGGCCGTCCGCATCAAATACGACTCGAAGTATGCCTCGTGCTCGAACTATTGGAAGATGAGCCACGAGCAGAACAAGGCCCTCAACGCCCTGAACACCATGCAGGTGAAGCGCGATGTGGAGAAGGAGTATTCGGATTGGGCCCGTTTCCAGCGCAGCCCCAAGTACAGCAACGCCCTCGGCCTGATCAAGGAGGGTTATGAAGCCCGCCGTTCGGTGCGCGAAGCCCAGCTCTACATCAACGAGGGTCTCATCAGCGGTTCGGAAGCCCTGGCCCAATCCTACCGCATGAGCCGTGTGCTGGAACAGAACCCCGAGACCGACCTGAGCACCTATCAGAAAGCCTTCGACACTTTCTTCAAGGACTATGACGAGCGTGTGGACAAGCGCGTGGCCGCCGCCATGTTCGAGTATGTCTACACCCACATGGACCCCGACCGCTGCCCCAACTTCCTGAAGGTGGCCAACAAAAAGTATAAAGGCGATTGGACGAAGTACACCGACGAGCTGTACAAGGCCAGCATCTTTGCCAACCAGGAGAACTTGGGCAAGTACATGCTCAAGCCCAACCCCAAGCAGTTGGCCAAAGACCCCATGCTACTGGCGAGCAATGAGATTACCGAAATTGTCAACCAACTGCGCGATGCAGTGCCCCAGAAGTCGAAAGACAACCTGAAACGCGGCATACGCGACTTCACCGACGGTATACTGCTGATGAACGAGGGCCGCCGCCTGACGGCTCCCGACGCCAACTCGACCATCCGCCTCACCTACGGCAACGTGATGAGCTATGAGCCGAAGGACGGGGTGTCGTACAAGTACTACACCACGATGAAGGGTGTGATGGAGAAGGAAGACCCCGAAAACAGCGAGTTCATTGTGCCCAAACACCTCAAAGAGCTCTATGCCAAGAAGGAATTCGGCGCCTATGCCAACCGTCGCGGCGAGATGCCCACCTGCTTCATCACCAACAACGACATCACGGGCGGCAACAGCGGCTCGCCGGTCATCAACTCGAAGGGTGTGCTCATCGGCCTGGCCTTCGACGGCAACAGTGAGGCTATGAGCGGCGACATCGACTTCGAGGAGAACCTGCAGCGCTGCATCTGTCTCGACAGCCGCTACATGCTGTGGGTCATCGACGTCTATGCCGGTGCCAAGAACCTGATTGAAGAGATAGATATTGTCAGGTAAATGAAACAAGTCCAGCGACAGCAACTGCAGCAGAAGTTCTCGCCTCAGCAGATACAGCTGATGCGGCTGTTGCAGTTGCCTGTCACCGACTTGGAGCAAGCCATCAAGGAGGAGGCTGAGAAGAACCCCCTGCTGGAGGTCGAGGAGCAGGATGTGCAACCCCTGCCCGACAACGACCAGTCGGATTGGGACAGCGACGAGGAGGAGGACTTCGACTATGACTACCGCGAGCACCTGGAGAACGACCCCAACACGGTGAGGCGCGAGTTTGTGGTGAGCGACACCCCGTCGTGCACCGAGCGGCTGATGCAGCAACTCGCCATCCGGCCCCTCAGCGAACGGCAGCAGAGGATTGCCACCGAGATTGTAGGCACGCTGGACGACGCCGGATACCTCAGCCGCGACCTGGACCTGATAGCCAACGACCTGGCTTTCCGTCAGGGTATAGAAGCATCGACCGAAGAGGTGAAGGAGGTGCTGCATATCGTGCAAACGCTCGACCCTGCCGGCATCGGTGCCCGCAACCTTCAGGAGTGCCTGCTGCTGCAGCTGCAACGGAGAGAGGAGGATGTGACGGTGGCAACGGCCATCGTGCGCGACCACTTCGACGATTTTGCCAACCACCGCTACGAGCGCATCTGCTCGGCTCTCGGCATCGACGAGGAGCAGCTGGAGGAGGCCACCGCCCTGATACGGCACCTCAACCCCAAGCCTGCCGGCTCGTCGGACAACGACAGCAACAGCGCCACCCCCATCATTCCCGACATCATCCTCACCCAGCACGACGGGCAGCTGCAGTTCTACCTCAACGACACCCACCTGCCGCACCTGAGCCTGAACAGCTACTACACCGATATGCTGCACGAGATGGAGGCCGCCAAAGGCGACAAAGCCACGCTGCAGTTCCTCCGCAGCAAGCAATCGGATGCACAGGCGTTTATCGACCTGCTGCAGCAACGTCACGATACGATTGTGCGTGTGATGCGCTACATTGTGAAGCATCAGCGCCGTTTCCTACTGACGAGCGACACCGACCAGCTGGTGCCCATGAGGCAACGCGAAGTGGCCGAAGCCACAGGGCTGGATATCAGCACGGTGTCGCGTATGGCCAACAACAAGTACCTGCAAACCGACTTCGGCACCATCGCCCTCAAGGAATGCTTTTCGAAAGGAATGGCCACCGAGGGAGGCGAGGAGGTGTCGGTGGAGAACATCAAGCAACAGCTAGCCGACATCATAGGCAAGGAGGACAAGCAGACACCGCTGTCGGACGACGCCATTGCGCGCATCTTCAACGAGAAAGGAGTGCCGCTGGCTCGTCGCACGGTGGCCAAATACCGTGAGCAG
>JAEEGJ010022461.1_pt1 | contig 13394 bp, 8 predicted proteins | sample 8958761 | NCBI WGS metagenome assembly JAEEGJ01 (sample SAMN16246546, study PRJNA631951) | gut metagenome | biome: gut microbiome; feature: rumen; material: RS-attached | host: Bos | place: Iran: Karaj | collected 2018-10
TTGACGAACACGTTGTTCGGGTCGATCATCGACTTGCCGTCCACGTTAAAGGTATAGGTGTACATTTCAGGAGCCACCTTGAAAGGCGTGGTGTACTCCCACACGCCGTTCTTGCCCTCCTTAAGCACGCCCACGCCGGGGCTGTCAAAGGACATTTTCTGGCCGTTGAATTCCACCTCCGTCTTCTGGGTAGGGAGGAAATCGCCGGTCACTTCCACCCGGACCGCCTTGGGGTCCTGGTAACGGAAGGTGACGGTACCGTCGGCATTGATGACGGGAGATTCCACGCTGGGACCTCCGAAGAGCGCCTGCTGCGCAAAGGCGGAAGCGCCGAGGAACAGGGCGGTAGCAATCAGTGCAAATCTTTTCATATCTGTGGATTACTTAAAATATTTCTCAATTTCCTTCAGGGCCTTCCGCAGGCACTCCGGCCAGAATTTCCAATCGTGGCCCCCATCCCGCTCGATGAAACTGTGACGGACGTCATAGGCGGTGAGGAGCTGGTCGCAGTCCCGGACCGACTCGATGCCGACGGTCATGTCCTGCGTGCCGGACTCCAAGGTGATGTAAGGGAAGACCGCGGGGTCCGACTGGACGGTGATCAGGTCCTGCAGGGTGACCGGCAGCCAGGAGAGACCGGTCGCCGGGCTCATCGCATACCCGTAGAGGAACTTGTCGGGATACTTGAGGCCATAGTACAGCGTGCCCCAGCCGCCCATCGACAGACCGGCGAGGGCCCGCTTGCCGTTGCAATGGAAACGGGCTTCCACCGCGGGCATCAGTTCCTGGATGAAATAATCCTCATAGTGGCCGGGCCGGTCCATCATCTGCTGCATCTGCGCACCGGCTTCCTCCAGATTGACATAGAACGAGGTCAGGGCATCCGGCATGACGATCACCATCGGGGTGCCACCGTCCTTAAGGTAGGCGTTGGCTACCTTGTCAGCGCCGCCTTTGCCCACCCAGGAGTTATTGTCGTCCCCGTACCCATGGAGAAGGTACAGGAACGGATAGGTTTTCGATTCATCATAGCCTGCGGGAAGCCAGACCGTGTATTTCATCATCTGGTTCCGGCGGGTGCTGGCGACGCTGGCGGAAGTCACGGTCCCGGACAACGTATCATCTTCTCCTTTCTTGCCACCATCATTCGGCAGTTTCTTGCATCCGGCAGACAGGGCCATCAGGGCGACTGCTGCCAGAATAATCGGTGTCTTCATCATTTCAGTTCAGCTTTCGTATTGATAATCAATGTTTTCGGATAAGGTTCCCAGGCAGGGACACCGTCGGATTCGGGCTTGCCGGTCTTCGCGAACGAAGTCCACAGGCGGCTCACGCGATGGCCCAGTTCCACGGCGTCGTCCGCCCCGCCCGTGAAGGTGCGGTGCAGGAGGACATTGTCGAAGACGAAGGGTATTTCGATGCAGTGCGTGCTGCCCAGGGCGCCGTCCAGCACCGGGGTCTCCCAGGTGAACTGGTAGAAATAGACCGGTGCGCAGCCCGCCGCCGTGCGGTCGGACGCCTGCTGGAGGGCCAGGGGCTTGAAGATGGGATCTTCCTGGTCCCGGGTGAACTCGTGATAGACCGTGCCGATGATGGTCGGGACTTCCTTGGAGAGGGCCAAGGCCTCCGGCGTCCCGGGCCGGGCCGGAATGATTTCACCATCCACGACGGGCACCTGGCCGAAGAGGAGGGCGTCCAGCAGGTTCGTGGGATACGTGCCATCCTCCTTCGCCTCTTCCGCGACCTGCTTCATGGCCGCGTCATAGGCCGCCAGAAGCTTGTCGTAAGGGACGGTGGCGATCTCTTCGATACGGGAAGGGATCAGGCCCAGGTTCGCGACCGTGGCCGCGCCGATCCGGCGGGAATACTTGGGAGCGAGCAGATTGGTCATGGAACCGCTCTCGACGATGGCTTTCGAGAAAAGGCCTTTCGCGGAAGGCATCGCCATCAAGGTGGACACCTTCCCGCCGCCGCCGCTCTGGCCGAAGATGGTCACGTTGGCGGGATCGCCGCCGAAATTCGCGATGTTGTCCCGGACCCATTCCAGGGCCTTGACGATGTCCAGCATGCCCAGGTTGGCGCTGTGCGCATACTTGGCGCCGAAGGCGGAAAGGTCCAGGAAACCGAGGACATTGAGCCGGTGGTTCAGCGAAACCACCACCACGCCGTGGTCGCGCGCCAGGTTCGTGCCGTCGTAGCAGACGAGCTCCTGGCCAGAGCCTTCACGAAAGCCGCCCCCGTGCAACCAAACCATTACGGGGCGCTTCTTCCCGTCATTGATGCCGCCGGTCCACACATTGACCCGGAGGCAGTCCTCGTCGTGGAAACCGTCATCCCAGTGCATCGTGAAGGCCTGGTCGTCGGACCACCAGCCGGAACGGGCGGGCGCCGGCGCCGTGGGGCCGTAGGCCCGGCTGGGACGGACATCCGTCCACGGGTCCGGGTCGACGGCCTCGGCGAAACGTTCCGCCTGGGCGTAGGGAATTCCCTTGTAGATGAAAACTCCGTCATCGACATAGCCGGCCACGGGACCGGACACCGTCTTGACAGTCGTCTGCCTGGCTGAAGTCTCCAGGCTGCCGACGCACTCGGCATTCCTCCGGGACGGTTGTCCGCAGGAGACGGCGAGCGCCGCGGCAAGCAGAAAAGCGAGGTGGTGTTTCAGTGTCATAACAAACGGTTTTTTCATCCTATGCAAATTTCAGCAATAACCCGAAAAAACATTTTTTATGCTTTTCAATAGTTTTCGTTTCCGTATATCGCACGCGCACATCTGTTCAAACTTCTTTCTATTTGTTCAAAAATCACTATCTTTACCAAAACTAACCGAATCGAAACCTATGAAATACAAGCGTCTGACCTTTTTCACCCTCCTGGTCGCCCTCGCAGGCTGCGGACGCGGCGCTCCGCCCGTGGCCGAGCCATCCGGTACCATCGTCGTGGCCGACCGACTCTCCAACCAGCGGGTGAACGCCTTCGCCGAGGACGCAGACGGCCATATCTGGATCGCCACCTCCCGCGGACTCAACCGGTTCAGCGTCCACGAATATCACCAATACTTCAGCGCAGACGATACGCTTGGCCTCCCCGACAACCTGGTGAACGACGTCTTTCGCAGTTCGACGGGAACGATCTGGGCCGCGACGAACAGCGGGGTCGCCCGCCTGACGTCCGAGGGGCAGTTCCGATACGTGCCCGCCCCCGGCCGGCCGAACGCCAACCACCTCTGGGAGACCCGGGACGGAAAGCTCCTGATGAGCAACTCCGCCACGCTGTTCCAGTACGACGCGGACGAGGACCGGTTCCGGCCGGTCGTCCGCGACTTCAACGCCTTCAGCTATCCCTACGCCGTCCAAGAAGGGAACTTCCTGTGGGTCTCCGCCAACGGCGGAACGGTCCTGAACTGCTACGACACCAATGATTTCTCCCTGGTCGCATCCTTCCCCACCTCGCATATCGTCTATCACCTGTGCGACGCGGGAAACGGGGAGCTCTGGATGTCCGGCATGGGCCGGATGAGCATCTTCGACACCCGGACGCGTACCTGGAAGGAACTGCCCGAAGCCATCCGCAACGAATCCCGGCTGATGCAGGGAGACATTGACATCATCTACAACGTCGACGACCGTTCCATGCTGCTGAATGTCATCGGCAAGGGCATGTTCCACTATTACCGGACGACGGAGCGTGTCCTCTTCCAGGACGACGCCGGCTTCCCTTTCGAACTGCCCGACACGGAAATCCGCACCATCTTCCGGGACAGCGAACACAACCTGTGGTTCGGCACGACGGACCAGGGATACACCGTCTCTTACATGTACAGGAACCAGTTCAACAGCAACAAGTTCCTGACATCGGCCTTCGCCGGGAAAACAGTGGTGTCCTTGTGCCTGGACCAAGAGCAGCGGCTCTGGATCGCCACGCTCCGCGACGGCCTGTGGCTGTATGACCTGCGCAGGAAAGACCTCCGGAGCGTGGACATCTCCGCCCTGATTCGGAACACCAGCGTGGGCTACAACCGCTGCTCGAAAGTGTTCTGCGACTCTGGCGGCGACCTGTGGCTGTTCTTCCAGGAGAAGTACTGGGTGGTCCGGTGCCGATATGAAGGAGACCGTTTCCAGGTCCTGGACAATCTTTTCGTGCCGAATGTCAGTGCCATCACGGAGGACGGGCAGGGCCGTATCTGGATCGGCGGCATGAGCGCCAACCTGACCCGGTACGACAAGGCCACCCGGGAATCGGCGTACATCACCGTCTGGAACGATTCCGAAACGCCCTATGTCACCGACTTGGAAATGACGGCGGAGAGCGGGATCGTGGTCGCCGGCCTCAACCGGATGCTGGTGAGCGTCAACCCGTTCACGGACGAAGTCACCGAACTGTCCATGACCGAGGAAGAAAAGGCGTCCTGCGCCCGTCATTCCGCGCTTCGCGCCACTTGTCTCCTCAAGGACAGCGCCGGCGAATTCTGGGCCGGGACCACGGCGAACGGCCTGCTCCGGCACTCCAAGCGGGGTGCGGTCACCGCGCCGGTGGACGGGGTCCCCTGCCTGGACATCTGCTCCATCGAAGAGGACCGCCAGGGCAACATCTGGGTGTCCACGATGAACGGACTCGGCAAGTTCGACCGCACCGTCGGCCGGTTCGTCAATTACTTCAAGGAAGACGGCATCGGCGGAGACCAGTTCTCCGAACGGGCCTCCTGCGTCCTGCCGGACGGCACGCTTGTGTTCGGCGGCACCCACGGCCTCACCTGGTTCAACCCGCTGGACGTGCCCCAGAAGCGGTCCGTCCCCCTAGTTTTCGAGGACTTGAAGATCCACAACGTCCTGGTGGAACCCGGCAAGGGCGCCGCCATCGAGCGGGAACTCCGGGACAATCCGGACATCGTCCTCCGCGACGACCAGAACGCCTTCAGCATCTCCTTCGCCGCGCTGGACTTCAGCGGCCTGGAGCGGACGCACTACTTCTACATGATGGAAGGCTACGACCCCAACTGGGTCGATGCGGGGAACGACCACGACGCCTACTATTCGAACCTGCCGGCCGGCGACTACAAGTTCCGGGTCCGCATCACCAACAACAACCAGAGCATCGTCGAAACCGAGAACTCCCTGAACGTCCGGGTGCTGCCGCCCTGGTACGGAACCTGGTGGGCGATCCTGCTGTACATCCTGGTCGGTTTCGTGCTCCTGGCGGGCATCTATCAGCTGACGCGCCGGATCCGCCGCGTCAGGAAGGAAGCGGCCCGGCGCATCCACGAGGTGCGCCGCGAGCGCGAACGGGTGGAGAAGGAAAAGGAGCAGGAGAAGCGGCTGTCGAAGATCCAGATGAACTACTTCTCCAACGTGGCGCACGAGTTCCGCACCCCGCTCACGATGATCGCGGGGCCGGTTTCTCAGCTGGCTGAATCGGAGGATGTCAAGGGCCAGGACCGCCAGTTGGTGGGCATCATCCAGCGCAACGCCACCTGGATGCTCTCGCTGGTGAACCAGCTTCTGGACTTCAACCGCATCGGCGACAAGAAACTCCAGCTGCGGGCCGCGCAGGGCGACATCGTCGCCCCGCTGAAGGGCATCGCGGAACTGTTCAAGTTCAACGCCGGCGCCAAGGGCATCGAGTTCCAGACCCATGGCCTCGAGGACTCCTTCCCGATGTGGGCCGATGTGGACAAGGTGCAGAAGATCGTGATGAACCTCCTGTCCAACGCGATGAAGTTCACGCCCACGGGCGGACGCGTCACGCTCTCCTTCGACGTCGTTCCGCGGGACGAAGCGGCCGCCGCCTTCCCGCTCACCAAGGCCGATACCGACACCCAGTACGCCCTCATCACGGTGGCGGACACGGGTCGCGGCATTCCGGAAGGAGAACAGGAGAAGATTTTCGAGCGCTTCTACCAGGCTGACAACCAAGGCGATACGCACGGATCCGGCATCGGCCTGTTCTATGCCCGGTCGCTGGCCGGCCTGCATCACGGCTATATCAAGGCGGCGAACCGCGAAGAAGGCGGGGCCGTCTTCAGCCTCGTTCTTCCCGTGAGCGCCTCCTCCTACACCGAGGACGAGCGCACGGAAATCAAGCCGGTGTACGACATCCCCGCCCCGGTCGCCACGGAAATGCCGGCGGAGACGGCGGACAGCGAGGATCGCCAGCGGATCGCCGTCGTGGACGACGACATCGACATCGCCAACTACGTGAAGGTGCTCCTGAGCCCGTACTACAATGTGTCCGTGTACTTCGACGGCGCCTCCGCCCTGAAGGGTATGGAGGACGAGATTCCCGACCTGGTGATCTCCGACGTCGTGATGCCGGGCATGAGCGGGTACGAGCTGTGCAAGGCCGTCAAGGCGGACCTCCAGCTGAGCCACATCCCCGTGGTGCTGGTCACGGCGAAGGTCGCCGTGGAGAATCAGGTCCAGGGCCTGCGCGAAGGGGCCGACGCCTACGTCACCAAGCCCTTCCAGCCCGCCTACCTGCTGGCCCTCGTGAAGTCCCTGCTGGACAACCGCGCGAAGCTGCACAAGCGGCTGGGCTCCATCACGACGACGGAGGACATCGAACCCGAAGCCCTCTCGCCGCGCGACGCCGCCTTCATGAAGGAGCTGTACGAGCTGATGGAGAAGGAACTGGCCAACGTGGACCTGGACATCACCCGCATCACGGAGATGATGAAGATCTCACGAACCAAGTTCTACTACAAGGTGAAAGGCCTGACCGGCGAGAATCCGAGCGTGTTCTTCAAGCGCTACAAGCTCAACCGCGCCGCCGACCTCCTCAAGGAAGGCAAGTACAACATGTCCGAAATCGCCTATATGACCGGTTTCAACACCCTCTCCCACTTCTCCACTTCCTTCAAGAAGCAGTTCGGCGTCCCGCCGTCGGAGTACGGAGGATAGATTAATTCAGAAATTCTTCCGGAGTAAGGACTTCCGGCAAGGAAGATATGGCGGACAGTCCTTTCCGGATATGGAAATCCCGCGGATTGTGCGTGAGGAGGATGGCGCATCCGTTAGCGGCGGCGCAGGACAGTTGCAGGATGTCCTCGAAATCGGGGCCGTCCATCAGCAGGGCGTGCTGTAATTGGGCATCTTCCATCGAAACGATACGTACGACGGAAGAAATCTGTTTCAGTGTGGGAATGACCAGGAACGGAGGAACCGTTTTCCGCAGGACATAAGCGATGTTGGCCATCGACAGAACCGAGAGACAGACTTCGATCTCTCCGTCCTCCTGCCGTTGAAGGACACGCGCGCACGCCTCGTAGCCCGGACGTTCCTGAATGAGGTCCAGCATGATGTTCGTGTCCAGGAAGATCCGCGGCTTCATTTGTTCAGGATGTATTGCAGCCGGTCGTCTTCCAAATCGGACGGACGGATGGTCGGTTTCGCCAGGCCGATCAGGGACAGGATCTTTTCATCGGTCACGCCTGCGGGTGCAGCACGATGCTCCGTAGAGGCATCCTCTTCCAGCAAATCCTCGATATACCGCTTGAGAGACACCCCTTTCCGCCTGGCCTTCAAAGCCAGGCTTTTGAATACGGGAGCCTTGATGTCGATGAGTTTTCTTGTCGTCTCCGCCTGCATGATATATATTTTTTGCAAAGATATATATAATCAAACGGAAACGCAAGGATTATTCAGCGTTCCTTTAAAGAAACGACCTTCCCGTCCTTCCAGACGAGGTCCACGGTCGTGCCCTTGCGGGTACGGAGACCCTTGATGGAGCCGGCGGGCCAGGCGGAAGGAAGGGCCGGAAGCGGCTGGAGAGTACCGTCCGGGCCGCTGTACAGAAGCATTTCCATCACGCCGGCGCAGCCGCCGAAGTTTCCGTCGATCTGGAAGGGCGAGTGCGCGTCGAAGAGGTTCGGGTAGGTGCCGCCGCCGCGGCGGTAGTCCGGCCCCCGGAAGTTGTCGGGACTCACGTAGCGGAGCAGGCGCCGGTACATCTTGTAGGCGCTCTCTCCGTCGCGGAGCCGGGCGTACAGGTTCACGCGCCAGCCGCAGCTCCAGCCTGTAGTTTCGAAGCCCTTGATTTCCAGTGTTTTCAGCGCCGCATCGGCGATGGGACCGGTCACATACTGGTGGCCGGGATACGCGCCGATGAGGTGCGACTGGTGGCGGTGCTGAGGCTCCCAGTCGCGCCAGTCGAAGTACCATTCCTGCAGGTTTCCGGCGGCGCCGGCCTGGTAGGGGCGCAGGCGGGCGAGCACGGCGGTGGCCTCGGCGACGAAGTAGTCGTCCAAGGCGAGCTCGCGAGCCGCCGCCACGGCATCCGTGAGGCACTCGCGGATGATGGCGAGGTCCGCCGTGGCGCCGTACAGCGTGGCGCCCGCGAAGCCGTCCGGCGTGACGTAGATGTTCTCCGGCGAGGTGCCGGGCGAGGTGACGAGCTCGCCGTTCTTTTCCACGAGCCAGTCCATACAGAACTCCGCCGCGCCCTTCAGGACGGGATAATCCGCTTCCAAGGCGGCCCGGTCGCGGGTGTAGAGGTAATGCTCCCAAAGGTGGGTGGCCAGCCAGGCGCCGCCCATCGTCCAGTTCGCCCAGGCCGGGTCGCCGGTGCCCAGGCCCACGGGCGTGGCCATCGCCCAGATGTCGGAGTTGTGGCCGGCGTTCCAGCCGCGCGTGGCGCCGTAGAGACGGCGCGCGACGGGGGCGCCGTTCTTGCTCAGGTTATGGACGAATGTGCGTAGGACGTTGTGCATATCGCCCAGGCCGGCGGCCTCCGCGGGCCAATAGTTCTCCTCCAGGTTGATGTTGATGGTGTAGTTGCAGCTCCACGGCGGGTCCATGCTCTCGTTCCAGAGGCCCTGCAGGTTCGCCGGGACGCCTTCCGTCCGGGAAGAGGCGATCAGCAGGTACCGGCCGTACTGGTAGTACAGCGCTTCCAGCTCTGGATTGGCCTCGCCACGGTCCGTATAGCGCTTCAGCTGGACGTCGGTGGGCAGGACGCGGACGGAGTCCGGCGTCGCGCCCAAGTCGATGGACACGCGGTCAAAATAGCCCTTGTAATCGGCCTCGTGGCGAGCCTGGAGCCGCGCAAGACCGGCCTCGCGGGCGCGTCGCAAGTTCGCATCGGCCAAAGCCTTGTACGGCTTCCCTTCCTTCACCGGATCCTTGTCGAAGCCGTTGAAACTGGTGGCGTTGACCAGGTACAGCGTCGCTTCCCGGACGCCGTCCAGCACGAGAGCGCCCTCGGCCGTGGAAACGCCGCCGCCGGAAACATCGGCATAAACCCGCGTGCGGAAATGGATGCCCCGGGCCTGGTCGTACCAGTATTTCTCCGGACTGAGCTGCTTGAAATTGAAATAGTTCGGGTAGGTGTGCCACGCGGCGTAGCCGTCCATGACCAGACCTTCCTCTGACGCCGAAAGTTCGTGCGGCAAGGCCGTGTCCAGGGAAACCCGGGCGTTCACGGGCGCTTCCGAGACGATATGGACGACGATCACCGAGTCCGGCGCCGAGGCGAAAACCTCGCTCCGGAACAGGGCGCCGTCCCGCAAGTACGACGTCGTGGCGACCGCCCGGGACAGGTCCAGCTTCCGCTCATAGGCCGACACGGCGCAGGTGTCATAGTCGATCCGGAGCGTCCCCAGTGGCATATAGCTCTCGCTAAAATGCCCCTGCAGGCCTCGCTGGAGCCGTTCGGCGGTCGCATAGTCCTCGTGGTCCAGGGCCTCGCGGACGGCTTTCAGGGCTTCCGCCCCGTCGCCGGTCAGGCCGAGGGTCACGAGGTCCGGATGCTCCGTCCCTTTGTCCGGCTCGCCGGTCCAGAGGGTGATGTCATTCAGGGACAGATGCTCGTGGACGGGATCGCCGTACACCATCGCGCCCAGGCGGCCGTTGCCCACGGGAAGGGCTTCCTCGAAGAAAGCGGCCGGGCGGTCGTAATGCAGCGTCAATTCGCGCTGCGGGGCGCCCGTGCAGGCCGTCAGGACCAGCAGGAGCGGGAGAAGGCGTTTCATCATTCGACAGGCTTGCTCTCCATCGGCCAGCCGGTGATGGTGGAGACGACGGGGATGAGGGAATAGGCTTTCTTCAGGTGGCCGCTGTAGTTCGGGTGCCAGGAGGCACCGAGGTCGGCCTCGTTGTTGTGGACCTGGGCGGGCAGGCCGGCGTAGTAGACGTTCGGCAGCCCGCAGGATTCCACCACGCGGCGAATGTAGTCGTGGTGGTCCGGGCTGTGCATCGGAGCGACGCACAGGATGGGATGTCCTTCGCCGTAATGCTCCTTGACGGCCTTCAGCAGCCGGACGTATCCCTCCTGGAAAGCTGAGAAAGCCGGCTGTCGGTTGGTGGAGAAGTCATTGGTTCCCAGATAGATGACCGTGATATCCGGCTTCTTGCCCTCAAATCCCCAGGCAGGTTCCTTCGCCAAGTCGAAGGTCTGGAGATACCGCTGCGGCATATGCCAGCCGCGCCCGGCGTCGTTGTAGTTGCGGTCGATGCCCTGGCCGGAATGGGAGATGTGCAGGACATCAGCCCCGAAATAGCGGCCCAGGATGTCGGCGTAGGTCTTCGAAGGGTTCTCGTCGGCCGGACGGAACGGGTCCTCGCGGACGCTGTTCTCGCTGCCGTATCCGCAGGTGTAGGAGTCGCCGACGAACTCGATGAGGCGGTCGCGGAGCCCATCGGCCTGGAGGAAAGCGCCCTCGGCCTCAAAGGCCCGGAAGGTCGCGCGCCCCTGCTCGGCCTCCGTCCGCTTCTGGATGACGATCCGGTGCGGCTGCGGCTTGCGCTCCTTCTGCCGGAACAGGACGACGGTGGTGTCCCGGTCGATGACGACGACCTTGTCCGGCTCCGCGGACGGCTCCCGGTCGATCCAGACATTGAAATAATCCTTTCCGGTGTCGCCGGCCTCCAGGGCCAGATAGCCGCCCGTGAAGGAAATCCGGGTCACGACGGCGCTCCAGTCGAAGGATACGGCGCCGGTTTCGGAGACAAGGGTGCGTCCGACGAAGGTGATGCGGCTGTCGGCGGCCGGAACTCGCTCGCGGGCGGCGGCCGGAACGGCCGCGGCGGCGAGCAGCAGGGCGATGAGAATCCGTTTCATAGCCGAAAGATAGACATTTTTCGGCCGATTCACAATCCTTTACTCTGTCGCACGCTTGTTCAGGTTCGTCGTGAGGTACATGATGCCGACCAGCAGGACGAACAGCAGGAGGGTGCCGGAAAGGAGCGCGTAGGTCTGCATCTGGAGCAGGATGTAGCTCAGCACATAGGCCACGGCGACGAGGGCGGTCAGGAGATACGCCGTCTTGTCGCGCAGGATGCCGCGGAAGTAGCCGAAGAGGGCGGCGACGGTCATCAGGGCCGCCAGGCCGTAGGCCACCGGGAAGCGCATGAATTCGGAGAAGGACAGCACCAGCGCATAGAATAGCACCAGGGAAAGGCCGATGACGAGATACTGGACCAGATCGATCTTCTTCTTCCCGACCAGTTCCACCGCCAGGCCGGCGATGAACACCAGCAGGATCACGAGGATGCCGTACTTGGCGGAACGCGTGGTCTGCTGGTACTGCGTCACGCCTTGGAGCATGTTCACGCCGAAGGAGGTGTCGTCGGGATCGCCGCGGTTGATCTCGGAGACGGACCAGCGGGCGGTGAAGCCCTCGTCCGTCACTTCCCGTTCGGAGGGCAGGAAATCGCCCGTGAAGGAAGGATCCGGGCAGTTGGAGCGCATCTTGACCTCGGTGATACCGCCGTAAGGGCGGACTTTCAGGGAGGAAGAGCCCTTTACGCGATAGGTAAGCCGGAACGGGAGGACCGTCTCTCCGTCCATGAGGGCCTTGTCCAGGTCGATGGCCTCGGAAAGGGTTCCCTTGCTGTTGTCGGGCATATACTCGTCCAGCTGGCTGGAACCGGAATGGAAGGCGTAAGCCTTTTCACCCAGGGTGATGTCCACGCTGCCGTCGATGCCCCGCAGGTCGGTCATGCCGGTCACGACCAGCTGTTCCTTCAGGTTTTCATCGGCAAAGTAGGCCGGGATGACGAAATCGCCCGTCACGACGACATCGGCCCCATAGACCATGATGTCGTAGATGGAGCGGTGGAGGGTCTGGGTCTGCGCGTCGATATCATAGTCGAGCGTCCGGGGATAGACGGTCCCGGTCGCCAGCTTGACCGTCTTTTTCTGGTCCTTGTCCAGCAATTCGGTCTCGTAGGAGAGTTTCAGGACCGGGCCGGTGAGCGTCTGGGCGCGGCCCCAGCTGGCCGACACTTCGTCCCGACTGGAATCGGCGGCATCCTGCCGGTCTTCGATCTGGCCCATCACCATCGCCAGCGGAATGAGCATCAGCAGGGCGAGGACGCCCATGAGGGCGATTTTCAGGGGAAGGGAATCTTTCAGTTTCATCAATATTTTCCTTATCTTTGTGGAGATAGCAACCAGCAAAAACAAAGCCATGGCTGACGAAAAGATCATTTTCTCGATGAACGGGGTGGGGAAAGTCCTCCCGCACAACAACAAGGTCATTCTCAAGGACATCTACCTGTCCTTCTTCTACGGGGCGAAAATCGGCATCATCGGCCTCAACGGCTCCGGTAAGTCGACGCTCCTCAAGATCATCGCCGGGGTGGAGAAATCCTTCAAGGGCGAGGTCGTGTGGGCGCCCGGCTACACCGTCGGATACCTCGCGCAGGAGCCGGAGATGGACCCGGACAAGACCGTCATCGAGGTGGTCCAGGAGGGCGTGCAGGAAGTGATGGACGTCCTCGCGGAATACAACGACATCTCGATGAAGTTCATGGAGCCGATGGACGACGACGAGATGAACCGCCTCATCGAGCGCCAGGGCGAGCTCACCGAGCTCATCGAGCACCTGGACGGCTGGGAGATCGACGCGAAGCTGGAACGGGCGATGGACGCCCTCCAGTGCCCGCCTTCGGACGCGAAGGTCCGCACGCTGTCCGGCGGCGAAAGGCGCCGTGTGGCGCTGTGCCGCCTCCTCCTCCAGCAGCCGGACGTCCTCCTGCTGGACGAGCCCACGAACCACCTGGACACCGAGTCCATCCAGTGGCTGGAAGCGCACCTGCAGCAGTACAAGGGCACGGTCATCGCCGTCACGCACGACCGTTACTTCCTGGACAACGTCGCCGGCTGGATCCTGGAGCTGGACCGCGGCGAGGGCATTCCCTGGAAGGGCAACTACTCCTCCTGGCTGGACCAGAAGACGAAGCGCCTCGCGATGGAGGAGAAGCAGGAATCCAAGCGTAGGAAGACGCTGGAACGCGAACTGGAATGGGTCCGGATGGCCCCGAAGGCCCGCCAGGCCAAGCAGAAGGCCCGTCTGGGCGCCTACGAGAAACTCGCTTCCGCCGATGTCAAGCAGAAGGAGGCGAACCTCGAGATCTACATCCCCAACGGACCGCACCTGGGCAACAAGGTCATCCGCT
>JAEEGJ010022462.1_pt1 | contig 13394 bp, 10 predicted proteins | sample 8958761 | NCBI WGS metagenome assembly JAEEGJ01 (sample SAMN16246546, study PRJNA631951) | gut metagenome | biome: gut microbiome; feature: rumen; material: RS-attached | host: Bos | place: Iran: Karaj | collected 2018-10
TATAAGAACGACGACCCCTCACAAGGTCCGAAGGTGACGTGGCGTGCTCATGCTAACTTGTTGTATAGCAACTGGATAAATTACTACGTCTATCAGGAGACACCATACGATATTAACCAGATTGGATAGTCGGAATTGATGAGAGCATTGGAACTGCTGGCACCTGCCAAGAATCTAGAGTGTGGCATCGCGGCTATTGACCACGGTGCCGATGCTGTCTATATCGGTGCTCAGCGGTTTGGGGCCCGTGTGGCGGCAGGCAACAGCGTCGACGACATTCGTCAGCTCTGCCAGTATGCCCACCAGTTCGCTGCCAAGGTGTACGTCACTGTCAATACCATCATCTACGACGATGAGTTGGAGGCGACGCGTCAATTGCTCGACGAACTCTCTGTTGCTGGCGTCGATGCCATCCTTGTGCAGGACATGGGGTTATTGCAAATGTCGAATTCCGAATTCCGAATTCCTTTCCACGCTTCCACCCAGACTGATAATCGCACGCCAGAGAAGGTTCGCTGGTTGGCTGGACTTGGCTTCAAGAGGGTGGTGCTGGCTCGTGAACTGTCTGTTGAGGAGATTGCCGAGATACACGCGCAAGTGCCCGATGTCGAGCTGGAGGTCTTTGTTCATGGAGCCCTCTGCGTCAGCTACAGTGGTCAGTGCTATGCCTCGCAGCATTGCTTTGGACGTTCTGCCAATCGTGGCGCCTGTGCACAGGTCTGCCGTATGAAATTTGACCTCCTCGATGCTGATGGTCGCGAGTTGGAACATCAGCGTTACCTCTTGTCACTCAAGGACTTAAACCAGTCTGCCTACCTGGAGGAACTCATCGAGGCGGGTGCCGTCTCGTTTAAGATTGAGGGACGCCTGAAGGACGTTTCCTACGTCAAGAACGTCGTGGCAGCCTACAGTCAGCGTCTTGACAGCATCATCGCCAAGCATCCCGACAAATACTGTCGTGCCTCCAAAGGTCATTGCACCTATACGTTCACGCCCAACCTCAAGAAGACGTTTAATCGCGGCTTCACCACCTATTTCCTGCATGGCCGTCAGCCGGATATCTTCTCGCCAGATACGCCCAAGGCGATGGGTGAGTTTGTGGGTACTGTCAAGGAGTTGCGTCGTGACTCGTTCAATGTGGCGGGTACTGCGGCCTTTGCCAATGGCGACGGACTATGCTTCATTAATCAGGAACACGACTTGGAGGGTTTCCGTGTGAATCGTGCCGAGGGCAACCGACTCTTCCCACAGCAGATGCCTCGCAACCTGCGTCCAGGCATGGCCCTCTATCGCAACAACGATATGGAGTTTGAGCGCCTGCTGTCGCGCGAGAGCAGTGTGCGCAAGATTCCCGTCACCCTGCGTCTCGACGCTACCCCCGACGGCTTCTCACTGTCTGCCGAGGGTGTCACCGTGTCCATCCCCTGCCAGCACCAGCAAGCCGAGAAGCCCCAGCGCGACAACATCGTCCGCCAGCTCTCCAAGATGGGAGGCACCCCCTACAAGTGTAGTGGGGTAGAGCTGCCCGCCGACTTCAACTACTTCATTCCCAGCAGTCTGTTGGCCGACCTCCGTCGCCAATGGGTAGAGCTATACGGGGACGGTTCTCGCTGTGAGAATCAGAATCATGGGGACAGGTTGTTTGATATGAATTTGAACCAAATTCAATCAAAAACCTGTCCCCGTGATTCATCAAAAACCTGTCCCCGTGATTCTGCTGTTCCTCACTACGACTACCCCTATCTTTATAACATCTCCAACCATGCGGCAGCCGCCTTCTATGGTGTCAAGGAACCAACAGCCTTCGAGCTCAATACCCCCTCCCTTTGGAGGGGGCAGGTGGAGGCTCCCCTTTGGAGGGGGCAGGGGGAGGCTCCTCTCTTGATGCAGTGTCGCCATTGCCTGCAGTATGCCATGGGCTATTGTGTCAAGCATGGAGGTCAGAAGCCTACCTATCGTTATCCGCTCTTCCTGCGCCTGGGCGATGGTCGTCGCTTCCGCTTGGAGTTCGATTGCAAACACTGTCAGATGAATGTCTATGCGGAGTAGGGGATTGTTATATGTCGTTTTCTGTCTGCTGTTCCTGACAGCATGCTACAATCGTGGCCAGCAGTCGCCCGATGCCTGGGACCTCACGGAGCACCAGATAGACTCCATTTCCTTCTCTACGACGCATCACTATACGCAGAACTACAACTTCATGGTCAATGCCGAGCGACTGCCCTTGGCCGATGCCTTGCCCGATATGGCGTTCGACACGCTCTATGTGGTGCGTGGCGAACGCGTCGTCGTTGCTGCCATCCAGATGGTGCCTACCGACACCATCGACTCCGTATGGGTCAAGGTGGCGCGCGACCAGATTACGCAGGGCTGGATTCGTGAGAGCGAGCTCTTGGCTGGTGTCTCGCCCGACGATCCCATCTCGCAGTTCATCGATGTCTTTTCCAATGTCCACCTCCTCGTGTTCATGGCCATCTGTGTCCTCGTAGGCAGTGCTTATGCCATGCGCAAGCTGTTGCGTCGCAAGGCCTACATCGTCCATTTCCACGACATCGACTCGTTCTATCCCACTGCGCTGTGCCTGCTCATTGCCATGTCCGCCACGCTCTATGCCTCCATCCAACTGTTTGGCGCCGAGTCGTGGCGACACTACTATTTCCATCCCTCGCTGAACCCCTTCGCACTGCCGTTCCACCTGGGCTTGTTTGTGGCCTCCGTATGGGCTATCGTCATCGTAGGCGTTGCCGTTCTCGACGATGTCCGTCACCAGCTGTCCACCCTCGACGGTCTGCTCTACCTCTCAGGCCTTGCTGCCGTCTGTGCCGTCATCTATGTGGTCTTCACCATCTTCACCCTCTACTATGTCGGCTACCTCCTCCTCGTGGCCTACATTGCCTTTGCTCTTTGGTGCTACCAACGCCATCCCCACTACCGCTATCGCTGTGGCCATTGTGGTGCCAAACTGTGTCAGAAAGGTCCCTGCCCACATTGTGGCACTGTGAATGCATAATGAATTGATTATGGCTAACGAGAAATATACCATTAATTTCAGTGTGTATGCAACCCCTGATAATGCAATCAGTGGCGAGACGCTGTATCATGTGCGTCAGGTTAATTCACAAATGATAAAACGTGAGGATGACCTGGCTGACGTCATTGAGAGAAATACTTCGTTTACTAGTGCTGATGTAAAGGGACTCATTACTGCCGTGCGCGACCAGATTGCCGAATATCTTATGCAGGGTAACACTGTCAGCATCAAGGGCCTTGGCCAGTTCTTTTTGCAGCTGGGTGTGCGTAAAGAAAAAGATGCTGATGGGCACATGCATCGAAAGCGCTTCACAAGTCCAGACGATATCAATGGTAACGACGTGATAGTTGAGGGCATCGGCTTCAAGTGCGACAAGGAGTTTAGGTCACAGATTCTGGGACAGGTGGCCATGCGTCGTGCCGAGAACCTAGCTATGCACTCGCGTGAGGTATCAAGGGCAGAGCTCTTGGTCGGTCTCGACAACTACTGTCGTGAGAACGGACATATTACCCGTAGTGAGTTCCAGCGTGTTTTTGGTGTTACCCGCTATATGGCAGACAAGATGCTTACCGACTTGGTCAACGAGCCATATCCCAAATATCATCGTGAAAAGGTGGGTGCCGTTTATGTCTACAAGAAGTACGGCGATAAGATTTAATTACCGGTTTGACAATAAAAGAAGTCCCTTCAGCATCGCCTGGAATACCTTTCTGCAAAGACCAAGCGGCTGAAGGGACTTCTCATCCCTAGCTTATCACCTTTCTATCACCCTATAGAGATTCCCTTGTTCCGTATGGTGGGCGCTGAATCCTAACCGACGCATGTGCTTGCCAAACACCGATTGCGACATCTGATTCATCAACTTGTGGTTGTGGCGCTCCAGCAGTTTAATCATCTGTGCACTGCCCATCTCTCGAGGCTTCTCGCCATCCTTGGCCTTGCGGAAGAAGGTGCTGATAAGTTCCTCGACAGGTTCCAGACGGTAGTATTGCTGGTTGCGCTGTTGCATCTCTTGCTCCATATCCTTTGTGAAGAAATACTGTGCACCGTGTTCCACCTCGCTGACTAATTGGGCATACAACTGGTCGTAGTCTATCTGGTCGGTACGTATCACGTCGTCAGGCTCCAGAATCAGGAAACGGCGCGACCCCGTGCGGTCTGTCAGTAGCTGGCGCTCATTGCTTGTTCCCACAAACGAGGCAATACGTGGCAACTGGTTGAAACTCTTCTTGTAGGCACCAATGAATGAGGGCTTCAGCGATTGCATCATCGACTTCAGGTCGGGCATCTTCTTTACGGGCATCTTGTCGAACTCATCCATGTTGATAATGGCAAATTCCACCATCTTGCGCTGGGCATTACCCTTCGTAGCCAACGAGAAATCGTCGGTATAGCGATCGCGCAGACAGGGTGGCAACAGGTTTTTCACAAATGTACTCTTGTGCATGCCCTGACGCTCGCTTACCAACAGCAACATCACAGCATTGGCATGGTCCTGGTCATAGTGCAACCACTGGGCAACGACAGCTCTCAGCCATACGCGTCCCATGCGCAGACAGTAATCGTCCTGTGAGATGCGTCGTAACAATTCGTCGACTCGGTCCTGACCGTCCCACTGTCCTCGTACCTTGTTCAAATAGTCTGTCACTGGATGGTAGTCGTAGGCGAAGTCGCACTCTAGATTACGTCTGACGAAGCTGTCCAGACAGAAGATGTCGGCACCCTCCACCTCGTTGGCTATTGTATTGAACTGGCGCTTGTCAATCATTACGAACGGTGCCTCCGGACCATCTGCGCGACGACGGTACTCGTAGACATCTGTCACCACATTGTGGCGCACTTCATAGTGCGAGCGCACAAAGTCCTTCATCTCGTTGACGGGGCGCAGGTAGTTCTGCTTGCGCTTCTGGTATTTCTCCTGTTCTGTCTCCACTTTCTGTTCGCGCTCCTTCTCAAGCGTAGCACGCAGCAGATCGTTCTGTTCCTTCATGGTAGCGAGATACCTACTGTCCTTCAGCATCTCGCGAATCGTTTTGAATAACTTTATCATGTCAAAAATCCTTTATTTTTATTTTCAAATTACTTTTCACATGAGAAAAATTGCTTTTCCCATTTGCAAAGATACGACATGATTCCTGCTTTTCAAGCGAACCCCCCAGAGAAATATTGCCATTTTGGGGACTCTTCCGACTATGGCTGTCTTTCGTCTGGCTACAGCCTTCCCTCGTCTGGCTATAACCTTTAATGAGTTGCCGACCTTGGTCAGTAGTACTGCTGACATCTGTCAGTAATGCTGCTGACCAAGGTCAGAAACCATCCGTCAGTATTTCTCAACTATTACATGAGCACTCTTCTTCTCCCTTCAGCCGTTTCTCCTTTCTACAAAGCCATTCCCGTGAGGCTGAAGGGACTGCTGAAAAATCATTTGAAAAGAAGTCACGTTTGTGTATTATTTCAAAAAATATTTGTATCTTTGCCCTCAGTTATGAAACAACAGGCAAAGTAGTGGGAGTCATTCGACTAGCTCATGAAGCCGAGCACCATCAATCGCGATACGATTGTCTATCCGAACGATGATGTTGTATAATGTTAACAAGAAAGAATTCGTATAAAAAAATAATGTTAAATAAGGTAAATTTCTTCTTCATGTGCGTTTTTTTCGCGAAATTTGCAGCAAAATAAACTATAGTTTAATCATTAAGATATGAAAAAAGGATTATTTATTTTTACAATTGGTGCTCTTGTTTTGACAGGGTGTTCCAGCAATGATGGTTTCGGTGGGCAACAGGGTCAGCCGAAGGATGAGATCGCTGACAACGTGAAAAATGTCTTTGGCGTTACCTTTGACCCCAATCAGGACTGGTGCACAACAACTTCAGGAACAGTAACAATTTCAGGTATTCCTGCTGGTACAACAAACGTTCAGCTGTTTGCGCTGATTAGCAAGGAGGTAAAAAATGACGACAACGAGACGGAGGCTGAGACTTCGCTGCTGAAACTGAATGAGGCAACAAATGTTGGCAGTTCCGTAAACTTGGTTTACGATGCTCCTAAAGACTATCAGGCCATCTATGCTGCTGCTGATGTGAATGGCTATCGCATGATGAGACTGGTGAAGAATGGCGTTGCTGACTTCTCCAGCACGAAGAGTGCTGCTGCCAGAAGAGCTGCTCGTGCTCCCAAATATGACGAAATGACGCTCTTCGCAGATTCAACGTTTGAGTCGTTTGCTAGTCAGCGCGGTTGGCTGCCTGGACAAAAACTTTATGGCATGAGCGGCGAGGCTTATGAGGCTTGGAAGCAGCCTGCTGAGGGTTATTCTGCAGAATATACCCAGCTGTTCAGAGACCTTATCTTCTCGTACTTTAAGAACGGTAGAAACTATAATAATTTGCCATTAATTATGGAAAGCAAGCTGGTGAACGATAAGGTTTATCCTGTAACTACTGGCGATCAGCCTATCGTTATTTCACCTGTTTACAAGCGTGATGGAGCTAAGCAGTGGGGTAACGAGGTATTTAACTCTGACCTCTACTATTATTATTTTAAGGAGGAAGCCCTGACTGAATATATTACAAACAATCCTGGTAAGGAGCCTAAGGAGGCGGAAGTAGACTTCCTGAACTCACTGCCCAAGTATAAGGCTATCCCCTTCAACCAGCACTTTGGCTCTGATGAGGACGATAAGATTGAGAAGCGTGCCTCTTATACCCTGATTTACTGGGGCGATGGTGAGCCTGATTATAACACTCCTGGTCAGGCATTCCCTGCAGGCTACAAGATTGGCTTCATGGTTCGTGCTAAGAGTACCACTGAAGGTGGAAAGAAACAGGGTGAGTTGTATGGTGATGGTCGTCTGAACAATGATATTAATAATTATTCAAAGTGCAACTTCACGAGCTCTAATCTGCCTACAGATGGTCCACGTGCTTGTTGGTTGAATGTTGAAGACAGACTGTTCCTCACCTTCGAGTCTGGTACGGATCGTGACTTCAACGACATCATTCTGGAGGTTGAAGGCGGCGTTGACCCCATCTCGTTTATCCCTGAGTTTGAGAGAGACTTCTACACCTTCTGCTTCGAAGATAGAGAGCTGGGTGACTACGACATGAACGACGTAGTGATCAAAGCTACCAGAATCAACGAGACCACTGTAGAGTACAGCATTGTGGCTTGTGGTGCTTGGGACGAGTTGCAGGTGAAGAACATCAATGGTGCAACGATTAAGGACGACGCAGAGATTCATACATTGTTTGGCGTTTCCGCCAATACATTCATCAACACGCAGAATGATGCTAAGCAGCGTTACGAGCCCATTACCGATCAGGTGACTGTTTCTAAGGACTTCAGCTTCCTGAATGCTGCGACACAGCCATACATCCACAATGTGACCATGAAGAAGGATGTCAAGCTGTCGCAGAAAGGTGAGGATCCTCATGGCATCATGATTCCTTACAACTTCCGCTGGCCTATTGAGAAGACTTGCATCAAGGACGCTTACCTGAGATTCAACGAGTGGGGTCAGGACAGCAGAATCAACAGCACTGACTGGTACAAGTATCCTGTTGAAGGAAAGGTTTATATCGAAGATAATCAAGATTAGTAGACAGTCTGACTGTTACAATCGGATATAAATAATAGAGGCTGACAACTTTTATGGTTTGTCAGCCTCTATTTTCGAAAAAAAGTGTTACCTTTGCAGCCGAAAAAGAAGAAAAGACATAGACCACTGAATGACACCATATCTAGACGTACAACATCTGACGAAATCGTTTGGCGCCCTGACGCTGTTTCGTGACATCTGTTTCTCCATTGGCGAAGGCCAGAAGGTGGGACTGATAGCGAAGAACGGCACGGGTAAGTCGACGCTGCTGTCGATACTCTCTGGCAAGGAGGGTTACGACAGTGGTGACATCGTGTATCGCAAGGATCTGAAGGTGGGATTCCTGGAGCAGTCGCCTGCCTTCGATCCTGAGGAGTCTGTGCTGGATGCGTGCTTCAATCACCAGGGAGACCCTGAGAAGGTGTTGAAAGCCAAGCAGGTGTTGACACAGCTGAAGATACGCGACCTGGAGCAGCCGATGGGACAGCTCTCAGGTGGTCAGCAGAAGCGTGTGGCGCTGGCTAACGTGCTGCTGACGGAGCCCGATCTGCTGATACTCGATGAGCCTACGAACCACTTGGACTTGGAGATGATAGAATGGTTGGAGGGTTTCCTGGCGCGTAGCAATCGCACGCTGCTGATGGTGACCCACGACCGTTTCTTCCTGGACCGTGTGTGTAGTGTCATCCTGGAGTTGGACGACCACACCATCTATACCTATCGTGGCAACTATGCCTACTATCTGGAGAAACGCCAGGAGCGCATCGATAACCGTAGGGCAGAGGTGGCGCGTGCCAACAACCTGTATCGTACGGAGTTGGACTGGATGCGCAGACAGCCTCAGGCTCGTGGACACAAGGCCCGCTACAGGGAGGAAGCGTTCTACGAGTTGGAGAAGGTGGCCAAGCAACGTCTGGAGGAGCGCCAGCTGAGGCTGAAGGCGTCGAACGTATATATAGGCAGCAAGATTTTTGAGTGTCAGTATATATCGAAATCATTCAAAAAGTGCACAGCGGAACCGACCCCTTTGTGCACTAGTGATGTAGTCATCCTCAAAGACTTCTACTACAACTTCTCGCGCTTTGAAAAGATGGGTATTGTGGGTAGTAACGGAACAGGTAAGTCGACGTTCATCAAGATGTTGCTGGGACTGGTGCCTGTGGACGAAGGGCGCATCGTGATAGGCGAGACTGTGAAGTTCGGCTACTTCTCGCAGGAAGGTCTGCAGTTTAACGAGCAGGATAAGGTCATTGACGTGATAACAGCCATTGCCGACTATGTAGACTTGGGAAGCGGTCGCAAGATGAGTGCCTCGCAGCTGTTGCAGTACTTCCTGTTTACGCCAGAGCAACAATATAATTATGTATATAAGCTGAGCGGTGGTGAGCGACGGAAACTGTATCTGTGTACAGTGTTGATGAGGAATCCTAACTTTCTGGTACTCGACGAGCCCACCAACGACCTAGACATCGTGACGCTACAGATTCTGGAGGAATACCTGCAGGACTTCCCAGGCTGCGTCATCGTGGTCTCGCACGACCGTTACTTCATGGACAAGGTGGTGGACCACCTGCTGGTGTTCAAGGGACAGGGCGAAATCAAGGACTTCCCAGGAAACTATACGCAGTATAGGGAGTGGGAGAGGTTGAAGAATAACGGGGACAGTCCCCCTGTAATTCGCTCCGCTTCTCACAGAGGGGACAGTCCCCAGGCGACAAGTACCAAGCCCTGCTATCGCCACGATGACCGTAGGCGCTTGTCGTACAAGGAGAAACGCGAACTGGAACAGTTGGAGAAGGACATTGAGGCCCTGGAGGCTGAGAAGAAACAGATAGAGGAAGCACTCTGCGGAGGTACGACCTCGGTGGACGAGATAACAAAACTGAGCAAACGACTGCCCGTCTTGAACGACGAACTCGATGAGAAATCGTTCAGGTGGTTAGAGTTAAGTGAAATAGAATCATGACGCAACAACAATACCCATCAGAGCTTTTAGAGCAGGCAGTGGCACAGTTTTCGAAACTGCCAGGCATAGGACGTAAAACCGCCCTACGACTGGTGCTGAACTTGCTGCGCCGTGACGAAGACGAGGTGCTGCAGTTTACAGAAACCATTGCCCGCATGCGTCAGGAGGTGAAGCACTGCAGTGTCTGCCACAACATCAGCGACAGCGACGTGTGTCCCATCTGTAGTGATCCACGACGCGACACGACAACCATCTGTGTGGTGGAGAATATCCAGGACGTGATGGCTGTGGAGAACACCCAGCAGTACCAAGGGCTCTATCACGTGCTGGGTGGTGTCATCTCGCCCATGGATGGCGTAGGACCTGCTGATTTGGAGATTGAGTCGCTGGTGGAACGCGTCCGTCAGGGTGGGGTGAAGGAGGTGATCCTGGCACTGAGTTCGACGATGGAGGGCGACACCACCAACTTCTATATCTTCCGCAAACTGGCGCCCTATACGGAGGTGAAACTGACGATTATAGCCCGTGGCATCAGCGTGGGTGACGAACTGGAATATACCGACGAGGTGACGCTGGGAAGATCAATACTTAACCGAACATTATTTGAAGGCAAATGAATAGCGGGCAATCGCCCTAGTGAATAGAGAATAGTGAATAGTGAAATATGAACGCAGAAACGATACAATTTTTATTGACGACGCTGATGGAACTGGTGACGCTGGTGTGCGCCTATCTGGGACTGCGACTTTTTAAGAAGTCGTGGAAGCTGAGACTGGCACTCATCGTTGTTCCCTTGTTGGTCAACGCAATCTTATACATCATCTATCAGACGACACCTTTCTTCTATCTGGGTGTTATCCTGTTACTCTGTCTCCCCTTCGTATGGCCAAGAAAATCAGCATAGTCATTGTCAGCTACAACGTCAGTAAACTGCTGGACGAGTGTCTGCAGAGCGTGGAGAAAGCGCTGCAGGGCATTGATGGCGAGGTGTGGGTCGTGGACAACAAGTCTGTTGACGATACCCTGGAGATGCTGAAGACCAAGCATCCGGAGGTGCACGCTATTGCTAACCTGCAGAACGTCGGTTTTGCACGTGCGAACAACCAGGCTATCCGCCAGTCGGATGCTGAATACGTCCTGTTGCTGAACCCCGATACGGTGGTTTATGAGAATACGCTGCATGGTGTGCTTGACTTCATGGACAAACACCCAGAGGCGGGTGGGGCAGGTGTGCGCATGCTTTCTCGTGAGGGGCAACCTGCGCCAGAGTCGCGCCGTTCAATCCCTACGCCGTGGGTGTCTATGCTCAAGATGCTGGGCTTTACGCGTCGCTACTATATGAGTCACCTGTCGTGGGACGAGCCAGGACAGATAGAAGCCATCAGCGGAGCGTTCTGTCTGTTGCGCAGAAAGGCGCTTGACGAGGTGGGACTGTTGGACGAAGACTACTTCATGTATGGTGAGGACATTGACCTGAGCTACCGCTTGCTGAAGGGCGGGTGGCAGAACTGGTACCTGCCCTACGACATTGTCCATTATAAGGGTGAGTCGACGCAGAAGTCCAGCTTCCGCTATGTGCACACGTTCTATCAGGCCATGCTGATATTCTTCCGCAAGCACTACGGTCATCTCAGCATCTTCTTCTCGTTGCCGATAAAGATAGCTATCTATTTCCGTGCCTCGCTGGCCTTGTTGCAGATGATGCTGGATCGCCTGCACCGTTTTATCAATCCTAATAAATATAAAAGGAGAAGATGATGAGACTACGTGCTATTGAACCAGAGGATCTGGATTTGCTCTATCAGATTGAGAACGACCATAGTCTGTGGCAGGTGGGTACAACGAATGTGCCTTATAGCCGCTATACGCTCCACGACTATATTGCCAGTAGCAGCGACGACATCTATGCAGACCGTCAGGTAAGGATGATTGTGGAGAACGACGAGAAGGAAACGGTGGGTATTGTTGACCTGGTGCAGTTCTCCCCAGAGCATCAGCGTGCAGAAGTGGGTATTGTCATCCTGCAAAACCATCGTCGTAAAGGTTATGCACATAAAGCCCTCCGCGAATTGTTTGACTATGCCCTGCGAATTATACATCTGCACCAACTCTATGCGGTGGTGGATGTGAGAAATGATGCTGCTGTCACTTTGTTCGAAGAAATGGGCTTTTCGGCAGAAAATACGATGAAAGAGTGGCTATTCGATGGTCGAGAATACCATGATGCCCTATTAATGCAAAGATTTTTATAAACTTTTCGCGAAAAAGTTTGGTATATCCAAAAATTCTCATTACCTTTGCACCCGCAAAACGACAAACGAAGCAATTCTGGTGCGTTAGTTCAGTTGGTTAGAATGCCTGCCTGTCACGCAGGAGGTCACGAGTTCGAGTCTCGTACGCACCGCCAAATTGTAAATCGGAAATCGTCAAATTGTAAAAACCTTGGTGCGTTAGTTCAGTTGGTTAGAATGCCTGCCTGTCACGCAGGAGGTCACGAGTTCGAGTCTCGTACGCACCGCAGAACATTAGAAAGCTCATTGGATAACTCCAGTGGGCTTTTTTACAAAAATAGTATTACGAACTATGAAACAAACAATTCTCGTTACTGGTGGTACCGGTTTTATTGGAAGTCACACCACCGTAGAACTGCAGGAGGCAGGTTATAAAGTTGTTATTGTAGATAATCTCTCTAACTCGAACGCTAACGTCGTTGACGGTATTGAGAAGATTACTGGTGTGCGCCCTGAATTCGTACAGGCAGACTGCTGTGATAAGGAGGCTATGGAAGCAATCTTCCAGAAGTATCCTGAAATCTCTGGCATTATCCACTTTGCAGCATCGAAGGCTGTTGGTGAAAGTGTTGAGAAGCCATTGATGTATTATCGCAACAACCTCGTATCGCTGATTAACCTGTTGGAGCTGATGCCGAAGTATGATGTGAAGGGTATCATCTTCTCCAGCAGTTGTACTGTCTATGGACAGCCTGCTCAGGAGAATCTGCCTGTTACGGAGAATGCGCCTATCCAGAAGGCAATGTCGCCCTATGGCAATACCAAGCAGATTAACGAGGAGATTATTCAGGACTATGTACACTCTGGTGCTCCTATCAAGTCGATTATCCTGCGCTACTTCAACCCCATTGGTGCGCACCCCACAGCACTTATCGGTGAGTTGCCCAATGGTGTGCCTATGAACCTGATTCCTTTCGTTACGCAGACAGCTATGGGTATTCGTGAGCAGCTGAAGATTTTCGGTAACGACTATAACACCCCTGACAAGACCTGTATTCGTGACTATATCTATGTTGTTGACTTGGCCAAGGCTCATGTGAAGGCTATGGAGCGTGTGCTCGACAAGCCTGAGACAGATGCTGTTGAGGTATTCAATATCGGTACTGGTAAGGGCCTCTCAACGCTGGAGGTTGTAGAAGGTTTCGAGAAGGCTACTGGCGTGAAGGTCAACTGGACTTATGCTCCCCGTCGTGAAGGCGATATCGAGCAGGTTTGGGGTAATGTCGATAAGGCCAACAAGGTACTGGGCTGGAAGGCAGAAACGCCTACTGAGGAAGTGCTGAAGTCAGCATGGAAGTGGCAGCAGAAACTGCGCGAGAACGGCATACAATAAGCGCTTCGCTAGTGATTAGTGAAAAGTGAATGGTGAAATAAAAAAGGCCTGCTTCGTTATGGAGCAGGTCTTTTTATGTTGGATGATTGCTTGCAATTAATAGCTGCGGGCAATGATAACGCGAGCCTTAGCAGGTTTGCCAGTCACCATATCCACACCAGGAGTCTGCT
>JAEEGJ010022465.1_pt1 | contig 13393 bp, 9 predicted proteins | sample 8958761 | NCBI WGS metagenome assembly JAEEGJ01 (sample SAMN16246546, study PRJNA631951) | gut metagenome | biome: gut microbiome; feature: rumen; material: RS-attached | host: Bos | place: Iran: Karaj | collected 2018-10
TTTTCATCCATGTTAAGGACCAGGCTTCCGTAAACGTCCTCCCTGAAGTCCTCAAGCTTCGCCCAGCAGATATTGAAATCTGTGTGGAGTTCCTGTGAAATCTGGGTTACGATAGGGCGCTGATTGCCTTCGCCATAGAAAAAGAGCTTTAGGTTGACGCCAGTTGTTGGCAGCTTGTCGCTCTCTTCCCTAAGGAAATCTCTTATCTCTTTTTCCTTGGGCCATACAAATAGCTGCTCAGGCTTACCTACTGCCAGCACTTTGCCGTGATTTAAAAAGGCAACCCTCTGACATATCTGCTTGACTACTTCCATCTGGTGAGTGACAACAACTATGGTGATACCCATCTCCCTGTTGATCTTCTGAAGGAGCGCCAGGATTCCTTTTGTTATCTCCGGATCGAGCGCGCTTGTCGCCTCATCACAGAGTAGTATCTCCGGATCAAGCACCAGTGCCCTTGCGATCGCAACTCTCTGCTTCTGACCACCGGACAGTTCCCTTGGCTTTTGATGCATCTTCTCCTCGAGACCTACAAGCTTAATGAGCCGCAGTATCTTCTCCTTGGATTCAGGCGTGTTAGTGGGTATTCCCCAGAATTTCATAGGGAGCGCTACATTCTGGTATACATCAAGCCTCTCTAACAGGTTAAAACTCTGGAAGATCATTCCCATCTTCTTTTGCTGGAGTCTGAGGCTCTTCTTGTCCCTGATGTTAATCAGGTTGTCATCAACGGTGATGCTGCCGCAGTCGTAGGATTCAAGGCCGTTGATGCAGCGAAGCAGCGTTGACTTGCCGGCGCCGGACTGACCGATGATGCCGTAGATCTCGCCGTCCTCGATCTGGATGGAAATATCTTTCAGAACTTCCGTCTTCTTAAATGATTTCTGTACATTCTCAATCTTAATCATGTTTCTTTTCCTTCATAATATTTATACCCGCAATTAGGCACTAATTGCCTGACAACGTATTATACCACGTCCGGTATAGAAAAGGCACGCCACAAATGAGTGACGTGCCCGTGTTTTCTCGCAAATCAGAGATTTTTTTCAAACTTTACTGAGGATCAACGAAAGATGTGATAACTGCTCCCTTGTAAGTAGCATCAATATACTCTTTTACCTTATCTGAATTGAGAGCCTTGATGAGAGCCTGTGTCTTGGCGGAATTCTCGTTGCCTTCCTTAACAACCAGGAAGTTTGTCCTCTTGATAGTGGTCTCGTCGTCGAACTCCTCGATATCAAGGGCAGGGTACTCAGCAGGAAGTCCTGCTTCAAGAGCGTAGTTGCCGTTGATGGTGGCTGCGTCAAGATCCGGAAGTGAAAGAGGAAGGCTTGCTGCCTCAAGTGGTGTGATCACATAGCCGTGAGGATTGGCCTCTGCATCATTTGTAAGTGAGTCCTCGTTGTAGTTGGCGTCTGATCCGAAGCTTCCCTTTGAAACAAGAAGTCCCTTCTGAACAAGGAGGTCAATGCCTCTCTCGCCGTTGTCAGGGTCGTTGGGAATGCCGATGGCTGCTCCGTCCGGAAGCTCTGAAATGGATTTGTATTTCTGTGAGTAGATGCCCATGGGCTCGATGTGAACACCGGCAACAGCCTTAAGGTGAAGGCCTGCATCTGAGTTCTGCTGGTTCATGTAGCCCAGGGTCTGGAAGTAGTTGGCGTCAAGCTCGCCCTCCTCCAGTGAAGTGTTGGGAAGCACGTAGTCTGAGAAAACGACTGTCTCAAGCTCCCATCCGTCCTCTGCCAGAACCTCTTTTACAATGTTGTCGAGGATCTCTGCGTGAGGTACAGGTGTTGCACCGACAGTGATCTTCTTGTCGCCGTCGTCTGCTGTCTGAGCAGGTGCTGCGTCAGTGCTGCCACTGTCTGTTGAAACCGGGGCATCAGAGCCGCAGCCCGCAAGAACTCCTGCTGCGAGAGTTCCCGCAAGAATCAAACTTGCCAAAATATTCTTTTTCATACATTTTCCTCCCTGTCCGCCGAAGCGGTTTATTTTACTGTCAGGCCCTCAGGTTGCGATATGGCCGCTCCCTTAACGGTTCCAACAGATTTTATAACAAATACTGTACTCGTCTTTATGCACCTTTGCAAGCATCAATGTTCTATCGCAGCCGATAAAATATTATTATGTCAAAATTCAGTTGCCGGCCGGGGCGGGGCAACCAAATTGCATCACTCCCCGCTATCCCGATGGGCTTCCAGCTTCTCCACAAAGGTCTTTGCCATGTCGCTGAGCTGCTGCCCCTTTCTGGTGCTATACCCGAAAGTCAGCATCTCATCCTCCTTGAGCTTGATGACCCTGATGTCTGAGGATGTCTTTCCCTCGCCCAGCATGGCCGCCCCAACGGCATATCCCTTAAGCCCCAGCATGAGCTCGATGGACGTGGCCCTCTCATTGGTGCTGATGACCTTCTTGTAATCGTAAGTGGCAAGGGCCTCTTCTCTATAGTAGAAAGAGGTGTTGTCCCCCTGATCAAAGACCATGCACGGGTAGTCCTGAAGCTCCTCCAGTGACAGCTCCTGCCTGTCCGCCAGGGGATGGTCTTTGCTCAGATACACATAGGTGTCACGGGAAAAGAGCTCATGGAACTCCAAAGATGCGTCTGCAAATATCTTTTTAAATGTGCTCTTGTTAAAATCGCTGAGCGCGATGACGCCCACTTCACTCCGCAGGGTCTTGACGTCCTCAATGACCTCACCGGTCTGTGTCTCACGGATTGAGAACTGGTACTCGGGGAGATCATACTCTTTTACCGTATCGATAAAGGCGTTTACTGCAACCGTGTAATGCTGCATGGATACTGCAAAAGAGGGCCTCTCATTCCTGGAATTCAGGTACCTGTCCTCCACCTTTTCAAACTGCTCCACTGCGCTCCTGGCATAGGCAATAAAAGAAGCCCCCGCCGCTGTCGTTACGACACCGTTGTGGACTCTTTCAAATATCTGGATCCCGAGCTCGTTCTCAAGATCCCTCACCGCGCTGGAGAGGCCGGGCTGGGACACGTAAAGACGGTCCGCCGCCTTTCTCATGGAGCACTCTTCATCTATCGCGATCACGTATTTAAGCTGTAAAATAGTCATGTGCCATCACACCCCCAATGTATGTTTGGAAGTATGATAGCACACTGTTCTACTTAAAACTATATTTTTCTGGCAATCACCGGGTTTTGCTGAAAGATCTCAGCCGGTGAGCTTCACTTGCAGATGAGCTCATTATCACTCCCCGGCACCGGATGTACATGAGCAAATGAGCTCATGATCACTCCTCGGAAGCAAACAGCGGTGTTGACAGATATCTGTCTCCTGAATCAGGTAAAAGAACTACTATCGTCTTGCCCTTATTCTCCTCTCTCTCAGCCAGGATTGTAGCTGCCTTAAGAGCTGCGCCTGATGAAATTCCCACAAGGATTCCCTCAGAGATTGCGAACTTCTTGCCCTCTGCAAATGCGTCCTCATTTTCAATAGGAAGAACTTCGTCATAAACCTTGGTGTTCAGTGTATCCGGAACGAAGCCTGCTCCAATTCCCTGGATCTTGTGAGGTCCGGCAGTTCCTGTTGAAAGAACCGGGCTTCCTGCAGGCTCTACTGCAACTACCTTTACATCAGGGTTCTGCTCCTTGAGGTACTCGCCTACGCCTGTAATGGTTCCGCCTGTTCCGACGCCTGCAACAAATATGTCGATCTTGCCATCTGTCTGCTTCCAGATCTCAGGACCTGTTGTTGCCTTATGGATGGCTGGGTTGGCGGGGTTTACGAACTGGCCAAGGATTACAGATCCTTCAATCTCTTTTTCCAGCTCCTCTGCCCTTGCGATGGCTCCTTTCATTCCCTTGGATCCATCCGTCAGCACCAGCTCTGCACCATAGGCCTTCAGGAGATTTCTTCTTTCCACACTCATCGTATCAGGAAGGGTTAGTATGGCTTTATATCCTTTAGCTGCGGCAACAGCTGCAAGACCGATTCCGGTATTTCCGCTGGTGGGCTCAATGATTGTAGCCCCGGGTTTAAGCCTGCCACTCTTTTCCGCGTCCTCGATCATCGCAAGGGCAATCCTGTCCTTGACCGATCCTGCGGGATTTAAGTACTCAAGCTTGGCAAGGATCGTTGCTCCTGTAACGCCTGCCTTTTTGCTGTATCCGTTAAGTTTAAGAAGTGGTGTACCACCTATAAGTTCAAGTGCGCTTTCTTTAATGTCTGCCATGATGTTCTCCTCCGTATCTGTGTTTGTCTTTTGATAATATGATACTAGCATTGACAGGAGGTTTTGAAAATTAAAGAAAGGTTATCGCAAAACATAAATTTCGCTTATCGCAAAGCTGCTCTTCCGGGCGCTTGCTCTGCATACTCCCGGTGCCAAACGCCCCGTCGCCTTGCGCTCCTTTTGCCCTGAGACTATAATGGAATGAACACTAATATTTAGAACCAAAAGGATATACCGCACAAAATTGTCCGGTCATTCCGCAAAAATTCTCAAGAGGAAATCTATATGGAAAATATTGGAATAGTTTTTGGCTGTTTTATCCCCATGCACAAGGGGCATGAGTCCCTCATCGAGCGGGCCCTTCAGGAGAACGACCGCATGATCATCGCTGTCTGCGGTTACCAGGAGGATCGGGGAAAAGATTTTTTACCCTTCACCGTCAGATATAAGCTGGTCAAAGAGATGTTCCACGACAATCCAAGAGTCATCGTGGGCATCATCGACGACAAGAAGATCGGCCTGGACGGCACCTTCACCCACGAGAACTGGGTAGCCTGGGGAAAAGAGCTTTTTGCCTCGGCCCAGATCGATCCGGATTCAGCTCACTTCAACTGGTACACAGGCGAGCCCTCCTATGTAGAGAAGCTCTCCCCGATCTATCCCGATCACACCTTCAACCTGGTGGATCGTCAGATCATCAAGACCAGCGGCTCAGAAATAAGGAAGAGTCCCGGCGTCATGTCCGATGACATCAACGAGACTTTCAGAGAATATCTCAGCAAAACAGGAAAACTGGAGGACAATCCCATGAAGCCCATTATCGATAGCTTACTTGAAACTGACCTGTACAAATTCTCGATGGGTCAGGCCATATATCACAACTTCCCGGACTATACCACCACCTGGACTTTCAGGTGCAGGAACAAAGACGTGAAATTCACGCAGGAAATGGTGGATGAGATCAAGAGACAGATCTATCTTTACTGCGACCTGAATTTCACCGAGGATGAGCTTAACTACCTGGCATCCATCAAGTGGATCAAGAAATCCTATGTGGATTTCCTCAGACTCTGGCACCCGAGGTACGAGGATTTCTCCATCGGGACAGACGCCGAGTGCGGTCTCTCAATCGAGACCAACGGCACATGGCTCAACACTTCAATGTACGAGATCCCGACCCTCGCCATCGTCAATGAGGTTTACTTCAGGATGGCCTATGACTATTCGGAACTTATGGATTCTTTTGAAAAGAGACTTGATGACAAGATAGCTCTTTTGAAAGACGGAACATATCGCATCGGGGCCTTCAGTGAGTTCGGCCTCAGGAGGCGCCTGTCCTCAGAGGCTCAGGAGCTGGCTGTCTTCAAGCTCAAGAAGGCCAAGCTTCTCGGTTCAAGATTTGTGGGAACGTCAAACGTTCTTTTAGCCAAGAAACTGGGCGTAACCCCTGTCGGCACCATGGCCCACGAGTGGATCATGTGCGTCGGCCAGGGCAATCACAAGCACAATCCCGCTTATTCCAACTGGTACGCCCTGGACTACTGGGTAAAAGAGTATGGTATCCTGAACGGAACCGCGCTCACCGATGCCATCACCACCGACTGCTTCCTTCGTGACTTCCAGCTGACATTCTCAACGCTGTTCTCAGGTGTAAGGCATGACAGCGGAGATCCCATCGAGTGGGGCGAGAAGATGATAAAGCACTACAAGAGCCTTGGCATCGATCCCACAACCAAGACCCTGCTCTTCTCTGACAGCCTTGATTTCAAGCGGGCTAACGACATCAATGCCCACTTTGAGGGTAAGGCCAAAGTTGCCTTCGGAATCGGAACCTACATCGCCAACGACACCAAGGTTCCTGCGCTGAACATCGTAATGAAGACCACCGCCTGCAACGGACAGGATGTGGCCAAGGTATCAGACGTGGAGGGCAAGGGCATGTGCAAGAACCCCGACTACGTAGACTACCTGCAGCGCTGCATCGACTGGAGAATGGACCACGAGATCACCTGATACATACCCGGCAACTTGTACCCAATAATTCTACAGTGCCCTTTGTACTTTATTATCAGACGAAAATTACATCCATTTACCATTTTTTGCCAATTTGACTATGTTACTTTTTTGACAATGCGTCCATATTTTTTCTTTTCGCCAAATGGATGTAATGGCAACTATGAAAATCAGAGTTTTGGCTAACAGCTTACCCAATAATACGTCTTGTTTTTATTTCTTTTATAATCAGATGTAAAATCAAGGAATTAAGACTACCTTTTACAGAAATTGAGCAGGCGTATTACAGCTTTTTTGAAAATTATTGAATAAAGAACGTATCGTTAAATTATAAACATAGCCAAATATTAAAATAACAAATTAAGGATGTAATTCGTACGGTTAAACGGCCACCGGCTGACATTGCTAAAAGAAGTGTATTTGATCAGAATGACAATACCACCAATGACTAACCGCCACTATCATGCATACGAAAGGAATAAAAAATGAGTACCTCTAATTTTAACGCAGAAAAAGAGATTGATAACATTGTTAAGTGGATCCGGGACTGGTTTGCTGAAAACGGCCCGAAGGCTGACGCCGTGATCGGACTCTCCGGCGGTAAGGATTCTACCATTGTAGCTGCGCTGCTGGTTAAGGCGCTGGGGAAAGACAGAGTCGTGGGAGTTCTCATGCCAGACGGCGAACAGAAGGATATCGCCGATTCCAAGAAGGTGGTTGAGATTCTGGGGATCAGGTCATATATAGTGAACATTCATGAGGCAGTGCAGGGAGAGCTTAATGCGCTTAAGGCTGCAGGTATTGAAGCAGGAAAGGATGCCATTATCAATACTCCGCCGAGACTTAGGATGACTACACTCTATGCAATTGCCCAGTCACTGCCAAACGGCGGCCGTGTCACCAACACCTGCAACAAGTCTGAAGATTACGTTGGCTACTCCACCAAGTACGGCGATGCTGCCGGAGACTTCAGTCCCTGCGCTGATTTCCTTGTAACTGAGATGCTTCAGATAGGCGATGCCCTGGGACTTCCCTCTGAGCTCATCCACAAGACTCCCTCTGACGGATTGTCCGGTATGTCAGATGAGGACAAACTGGGCTTTACCTATGCAATGCTGGACAATTATGTTATGACCGGCATCTGCGAAGATCAGGCAACAAAAGAAAAGATTGACCGTCTGCATGTGATAAATCTCCACAAGCTTAAGACTATTCCCACATATAAAAGAGCTTGAGGTTCTGAATCCGGATTAAAGTGATCGATTTACCTGCGTAAATTGAATAATTTCAGGCAATATCAATCTGATCTTTTCAAGAATTCGTAATGTAATGAGCGGCGTTCTTGGTTGATAATGTTGGCATCAGGGAATAATATTCATTTGGTGATCATCGTCCAATGTCAACATAATGAGCGGCAGCCTTGACCGATAATAAATTAACTATATTGCGTATTTAATTTACCAACATTTATACGAAAGTTTAATTTTAGGGGTAATGCAGTTCGGGCATTACCCCTGATATTATTTTTGCATGGATTTAGCGGAAGTAGTTAGTCATTATTGTTCTCAGTAGCACGTATAAGCAGCTGGATCCAGTCTCTTTTATATGCCTTTCGTAAGCAATTGTGACTATTTGATACGTATAAGTAGCTGAATTCAGTCTCTTTTATACGCCTTTTGTAAGCAATTGTGGCCGCTTAATACGTATAAGTAGCTGGTTTCAGTCGCTTTTATACGCCTTTCGTAAGCAATTGTGACTATTTGATACGTATAAGCTGCTGGATTCAGTCGCTTTTATACGCCTATCGTAGTCGATTCATGTCCTTTTATACGTATAGGAATGCTGCTACCCAGATGTTTATACGTCTTCCAGGAGCTGTCCCTGCCGTATTTCCTCTATTCCTTACAGCCTTCAATTCCGACATTATAGTTCTGCCCTTTTCCCTTTCCCCTTACTAAAGTCTCTTACCAATAATAAAGGTGCTAATAATTAAAGCAACGTTCATTCATATGAAAAATGACATTCACAATATATTATTGTAAAATATACTTGACATTATTCCATCCATAGATTATATTATTCACATAAAGAAAAAAATCAACCGCACAACCAAGAATTGCAGTGAAAAAGCCTGTGCAACATGGCCACCGCCAGAATAATCCGGGAATCTACATCCTGCTACGCAGTCACAGGTTGAATAATCCGGAAAACCACAACCTGCTACATGACCACCGGAAAAACAATCCCGGCAATTACAACCTGCAACATGGCCACCGGTTGAATGATCCGGAAAATCACAACCAGCAGCATGACTACCGGTTGTGCAATCCGGCAAACAACACACAATCGCTGACAAAAACTGATATCTGAATATCACTTATCAGTCAACATCAGCATCAAAACTAAGGAGGAGACTAAAATGAGTACAAAAGCATCAGTAGGAATGGCCATGGGAATTATGGTAGGACTTGTAATTTGCGTTATTCTCTTCAGATTTGCCAATACAGACAAGAGGATCAAGACGCAATACGACGAGAGACAGGAAGCTATCAAGGGACGCGGATACAAATACAGTTTCTACACTATGATGCTCTGTGAAGTGGCATTAATGCTCTTGCATATGTCTGATATCAAAATTCCTGTTGAGAATTATCTGCTTCATCTGGGAGTTATCCTGATCAGCTGCCTGGTGCTCTGCCTTCACAGCATCTGGAACGGAGTTTACTGGGGACTTAACAATAACCACAAGCGCTACTACATCATATTTGCTATAGCCGCTGTGCTGAATATTATCCCAATAGTTGCAGCGTTTGCCAACAACAGCATTTCAACTGAAGGATTCAATTCGATCCCGGTTATGAACATCATGGTCATTGTATGGCTGGCAATCATCGGAATAGTTGCTCTGGTAAAAAAGATTGCCTCTTCGAAAGAAGATGCGGAGGAGGTTTGATTATGAAGAATCTGAAACTCAAGTCCGCGAGGGCTGCCAAGGATCTCTCTCAGGATCAGCTGGCCACTATATGCGGAGTGTCACGGCAGACAATAAGCGCTATTGAGAAAGGTGACTATAACCCCACAATCAATCTGTGTATCTCGATCTGCAAGGCTTTGGACAGGACCTTGGATGAGCTCTTCTGGGAAGGCTGAGAACAAATCAGGGTTGTGCTGCCCAGTCGCAATTTCATATTAAATGATGAGAGGGTTAAAAAATCCGACTCGATGGGCGACATCAGCAAAGAGCCAAATTTTTGCTTATGTCTCCCACCGGGTCGAACTTTTGGTTCTGGCATCATCAGATAAAAAACCACCGGTTCCACAGTATAGAGTTCCTACCCTATAATGAATACCGGTGGTTTGAATTTTATACAAAATCAATATGCTGATGATCAATCCCGACTTTCACCAAACTAATTCATATCGATGATCACGGGCATCGGCGACTGATAACAACGCAGTATCTGGAAAAATTATCGATGGATTTGTATCGTTTATTTATTATTTGGTGTACTAAGCCCAAACAAAAGAAATAAGCCTGCTTAGCAACACACATCAATAAATAACTGCATGCTCGCAACAAACGATCAGAGCAGATATACCTATCCATCAGCTCAGATGTGCCTATCCATCAGAGCAGATATACCTATCCATCAGAGCAGATGTGCCTATCCATCAAAGCAGATGTGCCCTCAGCTCCTCAGCTGACATGGATGAAAGATATGCCGGAGGAATGTCCAGAATCGTCTTGCATCCGGATACGCCTTCCTGTGCGAAACGGTAAGCGGCGCGTGCTACTGCCACAAGGACACTGGTGGTGAACTCAGGGTTGGAATCAAGCTTTAAGCTGTACTCAATGACATGCTTGTGCTCTTTATTTGCACCTGTTGTTCCGGTCCTGAAGACGAAACCGCCGTGGGCCATGCCGCTGTGGTTTGTAAGAAGTTCCTCTTCACTGATGAAGTGAACGGTGGTGTCATAATCAGCGAAATAGTTGGGCATCTCTTTTATCTCTTTTTCTACGGCTGCTGCGTCCGCGCCTTCTTCAAGGACTACGAAGCACTCTCTGGTGTGCTTGTCTCTGGTGGTGAGCTCAGGATTGCTGCCGCTTCTTACGGCCTCAAGAGCGCTCTCAACAGGGATGGTGTACTGCTTGGCATTCTTGACGCCTTTAACTCTTCTGATAGCATCTGAATGGCCCTGGGAAACGCCCTTGCCCCAGAAGGTGTAGTCGTTGCCGTCGGGAAGGATCGCACCGCCGTAAACCCTTGCCAGCGAGAACATTCCGGGATCCCATCCACAGGAAATAACTGCTACCTTGCCGGACTCTTTGGCTGCCGCATCAACATTTGCAAAGTGCTCGGGAATCCTTGCGTGGGTGTCGAAGCTGTCGACCACGTTGAACATCTTAGCAAACTCTGGGGTCTGAACGGGAAGGTCTGTGGCGCTGCCTCCGCAAAGGATCATGACATCAATCTTGTCCTTCCACTCAGCGGCCTTATCAGCAGCAACAACGGGAACATTTTCAGTGTTTATCTTAAGAGACCCCGGGTCTCTTCTGGTAAAGACAGCTGCCAGCTCCATGTCGGGGGCTTCCTTAACAGCGATCTCAACTCCCCTTCCAAGATTTCCGTAACCTAAAATACCAACTCTTATACTCATCGTATGTTGTCCTCCTCTTAGAACCGCAGCCCACTTCGTCATGCTAACTCGCTACAGTTCAAAACTTTTTTGCATATTATACATGCATTTTAATTCATTTTCCATAGAAAAATATTTATGATGTCAGGCACAAAAGGAAACGGATTCCGGATCTGACATTTTTATTTCTGATCAGCTTGCGTAATAAAGCATCTCAAACAGATCCTCTGCATTTACTCCGCCAATCTTGTATCCCCAGTTCTCTGTGTCTTTTTCCAGGGCGATCCTGACCATGCGGCCGTCGTCAAGCTTCATGTCGACAAAAGAGCTGCCGTCAGTCCTGACGAAGCTGTAATTGCTGCCCTCAGGTACAGTCTCTTTTCCCTGGGTGCTGCCGGCCTCGTCCACAAGCTCACAGTCAATGGGCTTAACGGATGTGAGAACATAGCTGGCTTTTATGCTGTAGAAGGGATCATTGCTGGTGGCGTTTCCGTCAGCGCCGATCATGTATGTTTTGTAACCATCATATGTGCTGAGAAGGTCCATTCTATTTCCAAGTAAAAGAGCTTTTGAGTTTGTAGGGCAGATATTGTAATACTCATCTGCTGCCTCGTCGAAATATCCTCCCATGGCATCTGCATCGATGGTGACCGCATCAGCCACGTTGCCGTCCTCCAGCTTGAAGGTGCATATGTGATGCCAGTCACTCATGCCATGCAAATCGGCAAGGATGAAGTGGCTTCCCTCGGCCCTTACAAGGTAAACATCGTAGCCTGAGAAATAGTCCTCAACCTTCTTATCACCATTCTTACCGGTTACAACAAGGCCATCGCTGTCGCCGGCGTTCTGCTCGTCTGCGATATCATAGAAGGTGTAGCTCTCAACAGCGCCATCGCTGTTGGTGTCTGCATAAACATTCATGTATTTGGGAATCCTGGTCATAATGCTGCAGTCATCGGCAGGTACATAGGCATCGTTTATAAGTCCTGATGAATAAGGGATCAGTGCTGTGATGGTTCCGTAGGCGTAGGCTGCGATGTCATATGCGTTAAACATTACGGTCAGACCCTCAGTGTCCAGCGTCCACTCAAAATGCCCCACAGTGCCGTACTCATCCGGTGTTGCCTGATCGGGGTGCACTGTATTCTTGACATATCTCTCCATCATGCTCTTAAGATCCGTGTCAGACTCAGATAAAAAGAATGCGTCTTCTTCATAGTTTGTTATAAGGGTCTTGGTCAGAGCTTCGGTGAAGCCGCTCTCGTCGCTGATCACGTCGGATAAGGGAATCTCATCACCGGTTGCCACGTCGAGATTCATTGAAGTATAACCCGCATAGCCGTGGGCTCCGCCAGCATAGGTATCAAGGCATGTCAGGAGACTGAGGCACTTGGAATCCAGGCGGCGTACATAGTTCTCATAATATACCCAGGCTGAATAGATGAAAGGATCAGTCTCATCTGCGGTGATGGACTCCCTGTACTCCTTGTTGCTGCCTGAATACTCTGTCCTGGCGTCGCTGGCCTCTTTTACCCTGTCGCTGATAAATCCTGTAAGAGCGCCGTCAAGCTCAGGGAAAGCTGCTTTGCTCTCATCGGTGAGCATGATGGTCTCGATCCTGCCCTCGCACAGGGTCTCATCATACTTGCCTGATTCGTCTGCATCGTAGATGTATTCTGTTGTGTACTGAAGCTGCGGGATGCCTGCGGATAATGATCCGGATGCTTCATCCGATCCTGAGGCTGTTTCTGCTGCAGGTTCTGTTGCAGCTTCGGCGGCTCCTCCTTCTGCAGCCTCCCCGCCTTCGTTTTCTGCGGCGGCAGCACCGTCCTGGGCCTTATCGGCGGGAGACTCAGCTGCCTCCTGCTGCGCTTCATTCCCCTGCGGAGCTGTGTCAGCCGCCGGTGCAGAGCTGCTTCCACAGCCGGCAGCACTTGCGAACAGTGTCATTGCCATTGCAATACCAATCAACTTTTTTGCTCTCATAATCTCTCCTCTTTTTGAAATTAGTTTTTCCCTTCTTCAATTATGTCTTTTCCCAAAAATGCGGTTACATAGAGTACAAAAGGGATATAAAATATGTTCAATCAAGATTATACCCTATTAAAGTGTAAAAATGTGGTTTATTATGGTAGATGGATCAAAAATACATAGACCGCGTGGAAATCACCACCGGCAATGAACATCACGAACCAATGATCCGGATTATTTAAAGTTTAGGAGGAAAACTATGAGTCAGCAGGGAATCGGAACAAGATGTGTGCAGGCAGGGTATACGCCCTCAAACGGGGAGCCGAGGCAGATACCCATAATCCAGTCCACCACATTTAAATATGACACCAGCGAGGATATGGGCAAGCTCTTTGATCTGGAGGCATCAGGATATTTTTACACCAGACTTCAGAATCCCACCAATGACTACGTGGCAGCCAAGATTGCGGCCTTGGAAGGTGGAACTGCAGCAATGCTCACGTCTTCAGGACAGGCAGCCAACTTTTTTGCACTGTTTAATATATGCGAGTGCGGAAGCCACATCGTAGCT
>JAEEGJ010022466.1_pt1 | contig 13392 bp, 12 predicted proteins | sample 8958761 | NCBI WGS metagenome assembly JAEEGJ01 (sample SAMN16246546, study PRJNA631951) | gut metagenome | biome: gut microbiome; feature: rumen; material: RS-attached | host: Bos | place: Iran: Karaj | collected 2018-10
TCGGGCGCGTTTGCGCTCTATCCGCTGGCGGTGGTCTGGGCCGAAGAGTTCCAACAACTGAATCCTGGCGTGAAGGTCGATGTGTCGGCTGGCGGCGCGGGCAAGGGAATGACCGACGTGCTGGCTGGCGTGGTCGATTTCGGAATGGTTTCGCGCGAAGTTTATCCGCAGGAGCAGGAGAAGGGCGCCGTTGGTTTCCCGTCGGCTAAAGATGCCGTGGTGCCGACAATCAACGCCAACAACCCGATTATCAGCAAGATACTTGAGCACGGAATCACCAAAGAGATTGCCCGCCGCATTTGGATTGACGGCGATGTGAAGACTTGGGGCGACGTGCTCGGAACCGACGATGAGACGCCGATTCACATTTACACCCGCTCTGACGCCTGCGGTGCGGCCGAGACGTTTGCCAACTGGTTCGGCGCCAAGCAGGAAGACCTTGGCGGAACGGCCGTCTTTGGCGACCCTGGGCTTGCCGCTGCCATTCAGAAAGATATCTACGGAATCGGCTTCAACAATATCGGTTACGCCTACGACAACGACACCCACAACCTGAACGCCGACCTTCAGATTTTCCCTGTCGATACCGATGAAAACGGCTCAATATCAGACGATGAGCAGTTCTACAACCTGAAGGACAACGTGACCAAGGCCATTGCCGAAGGCCGCTATCCGTCGCCGCCCGCCCGCGATTTGTACCTTGTCACCAAAGGCGTCCCGACCGACCCTGTGGTTGTGGCTTTCCTGAAATATGTGCTCACCGATGGTCAGAAAAAGAACGAGCCCGTGGGCTATATCGAAATCACTCAGGAAAAGATTCAGAAAGCGCTGGATTTGCTTGAAAATAAATAACATAAACGCTTTCGCGGATTGAACCCGCCGCAAGGGTGAAAGTGCTCTTGTGGCGGATTTTTTTGTGAAATTCTGCAAAAAAAAACTGCGGCAATCAGTTACTTTTGCGCCATTGGATTAAAAACATTTTAATCTTCACACCTTAAATAAAACGCTATAAATGAACGATTTCAGTAAATTCAAAAAGATTGACGCACACACGCATATTGGAGCGTTCGGCAGTCCGTTCAATATCGATTTCAACACCGAGCGGCTGCTTGAGCAGATGGCTGAATACAATATCGAGAAGACCATTCTTTGCGCGTCGAGCGCCTACACGAACGACGATACAGTGGCGGCCTACCGTCAGCACCCCGACAAGATTGTGCCGCTGATGTGGGTGAACTGCGCGCAGGGGCAGCCCGCCTACGACCTGCTCGAGCATTATCTGCGCGACGAGCATTTTGCGGGCGCCAAACTGCAGTCGCTCTTCGATGGCTACACCGCCGACGCGCCTTGCGTTGACCCTGTGGCCGAACTTTGCGAGAAATACGGCCGTCCGCTGTTTGTGCATTCGGGGCACCCGCCTTTCTCGCTGCCGTGGCAAATCGGGCTTCTGGCCGAACGTCACCCGCGTCTGCCCATTGTGATGATTCATATGGGCCACGCCCACGGGGTGTATGTCGATGCGGCGATAACTATGGCGCGCCGCTATAGCAATATCTGGCTCGAAACGTCGGGCACGTCAATGAGTTGTCAGATTAAGAACGCCTACGACACCGTCGGCCACGACCGCGTGATGTTCGGTATCGACTCGCCGTTCCACCACCCAACAGTTGAGATTCAGAAAGTTGCGGCTTGCGGCGTCGACGACGAGGGACTTGAAAATATCTTCTACAACAATGCGAAGAAGTTTATGGACTTGTAGTAAGCATTGATTGTCAATACGATAACCATTAACGCCGTGCGAATTCTGATTTGTGCGGCGTTTTTGGTTTCAGGTGTTCGTAACCATCCATTTTACCCATTTTCCCCCCCCCTTCAAATAAGTATAAATACCCGTTTTCACCTTTTAACCCATTAATTTGGTAGGCTGAATAACCAAAAAAGCATACATTTGCCGCCGATTCACCTATCAATATAATAGGTAAAAGCAAGGCGAAAATGAGTAACTTACGGATTATCAAGGACAGAACGGCGAGCGGCGCTATGCGGACGGTGACCATTGTGGCGCTGGCGTTTGTGCTGGTGATGGGATGGGGGCTCTATCGGAAATCGGCGCCCATTTTGAGCGAAATCCCGCTGTGGGACTTGCTTACCGACTCAACGTGGCAGCCGTTCAAGAACAAATTCGGGTTCTTCCCGTTTGTGATGGGCACCATTTGGGTGACGCTGATTGCCGTCGTCATTGCGCTGCCGCTGTCGCTCTTCACCGCTGTGTTTCTGACCGAATACGCCCGCCGATGGGTGAAAAAATGCGTCTATCCCGCGCTCGACATTCTGGCTTCGCTGCCGTCGGTTATTTATGGCGTGTGGGGCACGCTGGTCATTGTGCCGTGGATTTCGGACAAGTTGGCGCCGTATTTCGTCAGTTTCTCGTCGGGATACACAACTCTGGCGGCGGGTATCGTGTTGAGTATTATGATTTTACCGTTGTTGGTGAGTCTGTTTGTCGAACTCTTCTCAAGCGTCGGCAACGACCTTCGCGACTCGTCGTACGCATTGGGCGCAACTCGTTGGCAGACAGCACAAAGCGTTGTTCTGCGCAAGTCGATGCCTGGCGTTTTCGCGTCGGTGGTGCTGGCCGTTTCAAGGGCGCTGGGCGAGACCATTGCCGTGCTGATGGTGTGCGGAAATATGGCCGCCGTGCCGCATTCGGTCTTCGATGCGTGCTACCCAATCCCCGCGCTCATTGCCAACAACTATGGCGAGATGCTGTCGCTGCCGATGTACGAGTCGGCGCTGATGTTCGCCGCACTGCTGCTTTTCGTGGTGGTGCTGGTGTTCAACCTTGCTTCGCGATTGGTTTTGAGAAAGATAGAAAGGAAGTAATTGACAGTTGAGAATTGAAAATTAACAATGAAAAATAATGATTTTAAACTTGTTAAACCTGTTCAACATTAAACTAAACCTTCTAAACTCTAAACGTTAAACTCTAAACTTTTAATGAACAAACTTGTTGTAAAAGAACGAATTGCGCGTGTGGCGATGTACTTGTCGATAGCGGTGGTCATTCTGCTGGTCGGCAGCATTATCTGGACGGTTTTCAAGCGTGGCGCACGTAGCCTGTCGTGGGAAATGGTGTCGTCGCTGCCTGGCGGTGGATTCTACATTGGCAAGTCGGGCGGATTCCTGAACGCCATTGTCGGGTCGCTCTACATTGTGTTGTCGTCAACGGCTATCGGTTTGATAATCAGCATTCCCGTGGTCTTTTTTCTGAATGTATATCTGAAATCGAAGTCGCGGCTGGCCTACGTGGCACGGCTGGCTTTCGATGTGCTATTTGGCATTCCGTCAATCGTTTACGGCGCGTTTGCCTTCACGCTGATGATTTATTTCGGTCTGCGCACGTCGCTTTTGGGCGGCATTCTGGTTGAAACTCTGCTGATTATCCCCATTCTAATCCGTTCGATGGACGAGGTGGCGAAGAATTTTCCGCGCGATTTGCTTGAGGCTTCGTTTTCGCTTGGCGCGACACGTTGGGAAACTATGGGTGTGGTAATGAGGCAGATAGCGCCTGGAATCGCCACCGCAACGCTGCTTTCGGTTGGGCGCTCAATCGGCGATGCGGCGGGCGTGATGTTCACCGCGGGTTTTTCCGACACAATCCCCACGTCGCTCTCGCAGCAGACGGCCACGCTGCCGCTGTCAATCTTCTTCCAATTGAGCGCGCCGCAGGCCGAAGTGCAGAACCGCGCCTACGCCGCCGCCGTTGTACTGACAATTATTGTGCTTGTAATCAGTCTTTTAGGTCGATTTATAACAAACCGATTCTCAAAACATAAACTACGATGAGAAAACTCATATTGCGAAAAATCTTCGCCAACGACAGCAACGAGCCGTTTGTGCCCGACGCAAAGTTCAAACACCCCGATGTGGCGCCCGAACTCACGGTCGAACATTTCAACCTGTCGATTGAGGGCTCGCCCATTCTGAAAGACGTGTCGGTGACCATTCCCGCCAACAAAATCACGTGCATTGTGGGGCCGTCGGGTTGCGGAAAATCCACTCTGCTCAAGAGCCTGAACCGCCTGTCGGACACGATTGAGGGCGTGCGCACGTCGGGCGATATCCGCATTGGCGACAAAAGCATTGTGAACTGTTCGGCGTCCGATTTGGTTGAACTGCGCCGCCGTATCGGGCTTGTGCCGCAGCGTCCCACACCACTGCCGATGTCCATTTTCGGCAACATTGCCTACGGCTGCAAGATTCACGGTGTCAGCAGCCGCCGCGAGTTGCGGAAAATTGTGCGCCATTATCTGAAAGTTGTGGGCCTTTGGGACGAGGTGAAGGACCGCCTGACAAGCCCTGCCACCAAACTCTCGATTGGTCAGCAGCAGCGTCTTTGCCTTGCCCGAAGCCTAGCCGTCGAGCCCGAGTTCATTCTCGCCGACGAGGCCACTTCGGCTCTCGACCCCGTTTCGAGCAAGATTGTCGAGGATTTGTTCGTCAAACTCAAAGAGCAATATTCGATTGTGATGGTCACGCACACGCTTCGCCAAGCCTTGCGAATCGCTGATTATGTGATATTTATCTATATGGGCGAGGTGATTGAGGTTGGCGATGCGCAGCAAGTTTTCAAAAATCCGAAGCACGAACTCACGCAGAAATATCTTTCGGGCACGATAAGTTGATTTTGGGGAATCGATTTCTTCTTATCTTGATTCAAATATCTGATAAACTGAATGTTATAGCACACGGCAAGCCGCGGTTAAATAATCGGAAAAACAGGCAGACGGTGACGCGCAAGTAGTATCTTTGCGCCGTCAAAACGTTCGTCAGATGGCAAAAGGCAAACTCACAGGCTACTTTTTTGGCGCGGCGGCGGCCATAAGCTACGGAATGAATCCGCTGTTCGCGCTGCCGCTCTACCACGACGGTTTGGACGCCGATTCGGTGCTTTTCTTCCGCTATTTCATTGGCGTACTGATTCTTGCGGCGATGCTCTTTTGGCGCCAACCCAAGCACGTCGGACAGACGGGCGAGTACGGCAGCCGCCTGACGGTTTTCGCGCTCGGGCGGCGCAACCTTTTCCCGCTGATTTTCTATGGTGTTATGATGGCGCTCTCGTCGCTCTGTCTGTTTGTCAGCTACAACTTTATGGACGCGGGCATAGCGTCAACGCTGCTTTTCGTCTATCCGATAATGGTGGCGGTCATAATGACGGTTTTCTTCCGCGAGAAGCTGAAATGGCAGACTGTGGCGAGCATAGTCACCGCGCTGACGGGTATTCTGTTGCTCTATCGGCAGGGCAACGGCGCCACGCTCAACGTTTTCGGCACCCTGATGGTCTTCGGTTCCGCACTCACTTACGCCATTTATCTTGTTGGAATCAACCGCCACGGACTCAATGAGTTACCGACGCTTAAAGTTACATTTTATGTTTTACTGTTCGGATTGGCTGTGTTTGTGGCCCGAATCGGGTTGCGCGGCGAGTTTCACGTGCCGTCGGTCGAAAGGTGGTATTTGTGGTTCAATCTGATAGCTTTAGGGCTGATACCCACCGTTTTATCGCTTTCGTGCACCACCATTGCCATTCAGCATATCGGCTCAACGCCAACGGCCATTTTAGGCGCGCTCGAACCCGCCACCGCTGTTTTTTTCGGAATCACCGTCTTTGGCGAACAGCTCACTTGTCGTGAAGCTATCGGTTTGATTCTCATTATTTTGGCCGTTACGGTGATAGTAGCCGACGGCAAGCTGCCGCACCTGCTCACAGGATTCAAAAAGCTCTTTCCGAAGAGTCAGCGGAAATAAATAATATATTTGCCCCACAAAATCTTGAATTTATGCTGACAAGTGAACTGCAATCGGAAATCATTCGCCTGAAAAAAGAAAAGCGAATCTGCATTTTGGCGCACGCCTACCAAAGCCACGACATTTGGGAAGTGGCTGATTATGTGGGCGATTCGTTCGGATTGAGCCAACAGGCGGCCAAGTCGGATGCCGAAACCGTGCTGATGTGCGGCGTAAGGTTTATGGCCGAAACGGTGAAGATTCTCTCGCCGCAAAAGCGTGTCATTCTGTCGAATGCCGAAGCTGGCTGCCCGATGGCCGAGCAGGTGAAGCCCGAATTGCTCTTGCAGCTGAAGGCGAAATATCCCGACCACACGGTGGTTTCGTACATAAACACCACCGCAAGCCTGAAAACCTTGACCGATGTGTGCGTCACGTCGTCGTCGGCAGTGAAGATTGTTAAGAATATCAAAAACGATAAGATTCTGTTCATACCCGACTGTAACTTGGGCGGTTGGGTGCAGCAGCAGATTCCCGAAAAGCAGTTTCAGTTTGTGCCTGGCGGATGTCCCACGCATTTGCTCATTACGCCGCAAAACGTTGAGCAGGCTCGGCAGAAGCACCCTGGTGCACTGTTGCTCGTCCACCCCGAATGTTCGGCAAAAGTTGTGCAACTTGCTGATTATATTGGCAGTACAACGCAGATAATGGATTACGCAAAGCGAAGCACGGCCACCGAATTCATTATCGGCACCGAAAACAGCATTGTGCAGCACCTGCAGTTCACCTGCCCCGACAAGCGTTTCTTCGCCCTGTCGAAAAACTGCGTCTGCCACAATATGAAGGCAACCACGTTAGGCGATGTGTATGAGTGCGTTAGGGGCATTGGCGGCGACGAAATCACGCTCGACGCCGACACGCTGAACGGTGCTCGGCATTGTATTGATGAGATGCTTCGTTTGGAACAGCTTTAAGCAGCGCCTTTTCCGCAAACAGACTCAAAAATCCGCATTTATGGCGATAGCCAACCTTTTTAGGTATGATTTGGTTGGGTATCGGAATGTTAATTGATTTGACAATCAATCATATAACCGTAAATTCTCTTTCGCTAAACTGAAATATTCGCCGTCCATAACTCACAAAAATATCAAGTTGTGGACGGCAAATAATTATTATTACTCGTCCATAACTCAAAAAAATATTGAGTTATGGATGGGGAATAATTCGCTGACAATGAAAAATACTGATGATAGTTGTTAGTTGTTAACAATCTATAGTTGCCTTCGGAAAATGTCAAAGGGATTTGGGTATATTTGCTTAATAGTTTGGAAATTCCTAATGTTGATTTTAATTGACGAGAGTGAATAAATAATAAAAACGTACAATATGTCGATAGAACAAAAATCACCGATAGATGATTTATTTTTTCATTTAATGGGCTATTATCCGCAAAAAGCAGGACAAGCGTATGAAATTATTTCTTCCGCAGTTTTGTCTATTGTTACGAATGAAAGAGGAAAGTGTAATTTGTACAAAAAGGGACAGAGCGGTAGTTGTTATCAATTGGATGGTATACTTGGAGAGTCAACAATGATTGAAGCGAAAGATTATACCCAAAGAAATAATAAAGTTGGTCGTGGAGACTTACAAAAATTGCAAGGTGCATTAACAGATTTGCCAAATATTGAGAAAGGATTTTTTACGTCAGCGACAGACTATACAAAAGGTGCCATACAATATGCTAAAGGTAGCAAGGTGAATCAAATGCAAAAAGAAATTATTCCTGTAAATATTCGACCTATTAATGAAGATGATGAAAATGGACGGATTAAAACAGTACAATTTAACATTATTGCAAGTTCCCCCGATTATCAGAAAGGGAAATCTACAGTGCTCTTTGCCAAAGAAGAAAAGGAAAGATTTCAAGCACTTTTTTTGCAAAATAATAAATGTAATATTTCTTTTACGATTGATACCTTGTATGACGAAAATTATAGTGTGGTAACTACATTAGAAAATTTAATAAAAACACAACAACCGCGATATTCCGATACGGATGATAAGTTTGATATATGTTTCAATATCAATGCTTTCGTTAAAATACAAACTGAACTTTTTAAAATAAAGGGGATCAAATTTGAAAATGTTCCGATTATTAGAGATTCTTTTTCTTTTTCAATAACCCCTAATGGTGATGCAACAATATTTGTCGAATCGAAAGGGTTAGGCATAAATAAAATAATAACTGATACGGATTTAATAAATGCGATTTATGGTATTATCGGGAGATAGCGTTCAGTGCTCATTGCGTACTTATTGAAATCATATCATAAAAACGACAAACTGGCATTAGAATAACGAGCAAACAGCATAAAAATGATAAGAAAATGACCAACGGAACACGATTTGCAAAATGGAATACGACCATTTGTAGAGACGCACGGCCGTGCGTCTCTACACAAATCGTTCGTATCTGCAAATACAATTGCCGTGCGTCTCTACGCCAATCATTTGTTCCTGTAAATACAAATATGCCGTGCGTCTCAAATTAAATGCAACAGAATGACAGATTTGTTTAGAAACAAATATCGAATACAATCCAATCGGTTACGCGGTTGGGATTACGCTGGTAATGGCCATTATTATATCACCATTGTTACCTATGGCCGCGAATTGTTGTTCGGTGATGTGAAAAATAAGGAAATGATATTGAACGATTTGGGGCAAATTGTCTATGATGAATTTTTTAAATCGTTCGAAATCCGTAAAGAATTGTTTTTAGGCGGATTTGTTTTGATGCCCAATCACCTGCACGCGATTGTGATATTGGATAAAACGGATTGTGAATATTCAACCGACGGTTTGGCGGAAACCAACGGCCATAATGTGGAAACGTACGGTCGTTACGTAGAGACGCACGGCCGTGCGTCTTTACAATGCGGTGGCCAACGTGGCGAATTGCCAATCCCGCAATTGTTGCGCAGGCCAAAATCAATATCGTCGTTTGTCGCGGGATTTAAATCGTCAACAATCAAACGGATTGATGATTTGATTGATTCTGGACATATGTCAATGCAAAAATTCAATAAAAACAATCCTTTGTGGCAGGCAAATTATTACGACCACATTATTCGTAATGAGGTTGAATATCAGAATATTGCCAATTATATTGCCAACAATCCTGCCAAATGGGAAGAGGATGTGATGAATCAAAATCAGTGGAGTGACAGCAATCCATAAATCGCTCGCCGTGGCGACCGAAATTATATGGCCCGTTTCCCCCCAACTACGCACATTCGCCCTGTTCGGTAAGTATAAAATCGTATTTTGCGTACAAACCTATCAAATTGATAGGTTAATACGGATAATCTCTCTAATTTTGCGGCAAAATATGATTTTGAGATATGAAAACGCATTTACAAGAACTTGAGGCAGAGTCGATTTACATTCTTCGTGAGGTGGCGGCGCAGTTTCAGCGGCCCGCAATTCTATTCTCGGGTGGAAAGGACTCGATTGTGGTTACTCACCTGGCTTACAAGGCTTTCTATCCTGCACGGCTGCCGTTTCCGCTGGTGCATATCGACACGGGGCACAACTTCCGCGAGACGCTCGAATACCGCGACGCGCTGGTGCAGCGCCTGGGTGCCGAACTGATTGTGGGTTCGGTTCAGGAATCGATTGACACTGGCCGAGTGAAAGAGGAAACGGGCTTCAATGCAAGCCGTAACGCACTGCAAACCACCACTTTGCTCGACACTATCGAACGCCATAAATTCGATGCCTGCATTGGTGGCGCACGCCGCGACGAGGAAAAAGCCCGCGCCAAAGAGCGTATTTTCTCGCACCGCGACGATTTTGGTCAGTGGAACCCCAAAAATCAGCGGCCCGAACTGTGGAATATCTTCAACGGCCGTAAAAATATGGGCGAGCACTTCCGCGTGTTCCCAATCAGCAACTGGACCGAGATGGACGTCTGGCAGTACATTCTTCAGGAAAAAATCGAACTGCCTTCGCTCTACTACACCCACAAACGCAAAGTGTTTCAACGAGATGGGCAGTGGCTTGCCGCCGAGGATTGCATTCGGCGCCGTCCCGAGGAAGTGGTGGTTGAGAAAGAAGTGCGCTGCCGCACCATTGGCGATATAACTTGCACAGGATTAACACTTTCCACGGCTCACTCGCTTGAGGATATTGTTGCCGAAATTGCCGCAACCCGCGTCACCGAACGTGGCGGCCGCGCCGACGACAAACGCTCGGAAACAGCGATGGAAGACCGAAAGAAGTTGGGGTACTTCTAAACATAGAATTACGAATTCAGAATTCAGAATAAAGGGTTTGAGTTACGCAAAACCGACTTTACTCTTTACACATTAAACTTTACACAAGAATGAATAACGGATATTTAGATATGCAACTGCTGCGGTTCACCACCGCGGGCAGTGTCGACGACGGCAAAAGCACGCTCATTGGGCGGTTGCTCTACGACAGCAAGTCGATTTTCGAGGACCAAATGGAAGCGGTTGAGTCGGCTTCGAAAAGTCGTGGAAACGAGGAAGTTAACCTTGCCCTTCTGACCGACGGACTGCGTGCCGAGCGTGAGCAGGGAATCACAATCGACGTGGCTTACCGCTATTTTGCCACGCCGCGCCGCAAATTCATTATTGCCGACACCCCTGGACATATCGAGTACACGCGGAATATGGTGACGGGCGCTTCCACAGCCGATTTGGCGGTGATTCTGGTCGATGCGCGGCACGGAATTATGGAACAGACAATCCGCCACTCGTATGTGGCTGCACTGCTGGCTATCAAGCAGATAGTTGTCTGCGTGAACAAGATGGATTTGGTGGATTTTTCGGAAGATGTGTTTGCGAAAATTGTTGCCGACTACAAGGCGATGTCGGCGCACCTGCCCATTGGCAAGGTCGATTTTATCCCGATTTCGGCCAAGTTGGGCGACAATGTGGTGAACAAATCCGCTAATATGCAGTGGTTCAACGGGAAACCGCTGCTTGAGTTTTTGGAAACCGTTGAAATTCAAAATGATACCGAAGAAGCCTTCCGAATGGCTGTTCAGTATGTAATTCGCCCGATATCAGACAAATACGCCGATTTTCGCGGCTATGCGGGGCGCATTGCGAGCGGCAAGGTGAAGGTTGGCGACAGCGTTCGCGTTCTGCCGTCGGGACAGACGTCGGCGGTGGCTTCGCTCTGGTTTGCCGACAAGCAACTTACGGAAGCCGTTGAAGGTGATTCAGTTACAGTCTGTCTGAAAGACGATATCGACATTAGCCGCGGCGACGTTCTGTGCGCCAACAATGGTAATCTGCCCGAGGTGGGGCAGGCTATGTCGCTGAATATCTGTTGGTTCCGTGAAACGCCGCTGCAACTGGGCAAACGCTACATTGTGCGCCACGCCACGCAGGAAGTTGTGGGAATGTTCAAGGCTATCGACTACAAAATCGACATTAATTCGCAGGACAAAATTGCCGATGTCAGTCAGTTGATAATGAACGATATAGCGCACGTTCAACTAAAAACGGCCGCACCGCTCGTGTTTGAGCCGTACCACACCAACAAGGTGATGGGCAGCCTGATAATTGTTGACCCCGACACCAACGACACGCTGGGTGCGGGAATGATAGACAAGGACTGAATGATTGACTAATTGATTGATAGAATGATTGATATAGAGGTATTAAACAAGCAGTTTGAAAACGCGTCGGCGGAAGAGGTTCTGGCGTATTTTCTGAAAGAATTTCGGGGCGCGATTGCGCTCTCGTCGAGCCTGAGTTACGAGGACCAAGTGCTGACCGATATGATTTGCCGAATCGACAAATCGACGCGCATTTTCACGCTCGACACGGGCCGCTGCTTTCCCGAGACCTACTCGCTCATTGAGCGCACCAACGACTGCTACGGAATCAAACTTGAAGTTTATTTTCCTGATTATCATAATGTTCAGAAGATGGTTGCCGAGCACGGAATGAACCTGTTCTACACGAGCGTCGAACTGCGCCACCTGTGCTGCAATGTGCGCAAGATTGAGCCGCTGCAGCGCGCCCTGAAGGGGCTGAAGGTGTGGATTTGCGGCCTTCGGCGCGAGCAGAGCATTACGCGCAAGGATATGCAACTTGTTGAGTGGGACGCCAACAACGGCCTTGTGAAACTCAACCCGCTGATTAACTGGACCGAAGCCGAAGTGAAAGAGTATGTGAAAGAGCACCGCGTGCCCTACAACAAACTGCACGACAAGGGTTTCCCGTCAATTGGCTGTCAGCCTTGCACACGCGCCGTCGAATCTGGCGAGGATATTCGCTCGGGCCGCTGGTGGTGGGAAAATCCTGAACATAGGGAGTGCGGGTTGCATAGAAGGTAATAGATATTTTAGAGTTATTAACACATTGCAAAAGCGGATTTCCCGAATAGGGAAGTCCGCTTTTTTGCGTTATTTTTGTAAAAAACACCGCGTATGAAAAATGATGCTATCTTTGCCGAAATAATTAACGAAGCGATATCTTTATACAAAGATGGCATACAAGTATTTGGAATTGATTGGCTACGAACCTTGCTTCCTGAATAGCACACACAAGAAGCAGAGCGAATCTTGTATGGAGTCGCTAATAAAAATGCGGCGGCAGTATATATCGCCAGAAGATGCGAGGAGGCAAGTGCAACGCAACGAGGCGATGCTGCAAACCGATGCCCGATACAAGTCGATGCGCTGATTGAAACTTTCTCGCGAAAGAGTGGGTTTTGGATAGAAAACACTGACGATTTCTTCCATTCAAAATTTGGCATACCAATATCATACGGAAGTGAGGCAAATATCTATTACGATGACAGTCGGAATGCTGTTGTAAAAACTATTGACACCGAACTCTACGGCTCTGTACCTAAAGCCATATATAGAATATTGATTCACAATTTGTTGTTTCCAGAGACAACGTTGAATATTGTGTCATTCGGCAGAAGCCGCTTCGGGCTTTTTGAAATTGTTGCCGAACAAAATTTCATTACAGGTAATTTTGCAACAGTAGAACAATTTGAAATGAAACTGCAACAAATCGGTCTTACAAAGTCAAATGGAGATTGGAGCAACAGCCTATTTTTTGTGTCAGATATCAAGCCTAAAAATGCAATAATCGACAGCGATGGTAATGTCTTTGTAATTGACTGCTATCTTGAGTTTGTCGAAAAAGGCAATCAGTAAAATCGATTACTTCAAAGCGGATTCCCCGAAATGGTGAGTCCGCTTTTCAATGAATAATCGGGTGGCGCGGGGTGTTCGTTTGAAACTACGGCGGCTTTGTCAAATTTCATATTCAATCTGAAAGTCGTTCAATATTTTGTCCATAAAATAGACGATTTGCTTGCGCCACCAAGCCCAGTCGTGAGCCGAGTCAGTGCCCCAGTAGTCGACCCAGGCGGGCACGTTTTTCTCGCGCAGCAGGGCGTCCATTTGGCGGGTGCTTGCCAGAAGGTCGTCTTCCCAAGCGCCCTGCCCGACGCACAATATTATCCGCCGACGACGGTATTCATTCCAATAGTAATGATTGTCAGGCATATAGCGCAGAAAATCGTATGGTGAGTTTTCGTAAATCA
>JAEEGJ010022468.1_pt1 | contig 13388 bp, 17 predicted proteins | sample 8958761 | NCBI WGS metagenome assembly JAEEGJ01 (sample SAMN16246546, study PRJNA631951) | gut metagenome | biome: gut microbiome; feature: rumen; material: RS-attached | host: Bos | place: Iran: Karaj | collected 2018-10
GCCAGAACATCATTGTCCGCAATCTGAAATTCGTTGGCCCTGGGTCTGTTGATGTTGGCGGCACCGACCTTCTTTCATGCACAGGCACTAAGAATTGTTGGGTAGATCATTGTGAGTTTACCGATGGATTAGACGATAACTTTGATATCACGAAGTCGTCCGACTTCCATACTGTTAGTTGGTGCACCTTCAGTTATACCAATCGTTCGTATATGCACCAGAACTCCAATCTCATTGGTAGCAACGACAACGAAGCAACAGGTTTCCTGAACACCACTTTCGCCTTAAACTGGTGGGGGGTGGGTTGTCAAGGACGTATGCCTATGGCCCGTGTTGGTAAGATTCATATGCTGAATAATTATTTTAGCAGCACCACGGCCTACAATGGCATCAATCCACGTAAGAACTCGGAATTCCTGATAGAGGGTAACTATTTCGACAAGGGCGTTGCCAAATATTACAGTCAGAACGATGCTGTGGCTGTAACCTGGGCGGCTGATAACTATATAGCCGAAGCAACCAGCATCCCATCCTCTGTTGGCTCCACTGTTTCGGTGCCTTATCAGTATTCGGCAGTGCCCGCCAGTCAAGTTCCCACATTGGTCAAACAGGGTGCCGGCGCTACTCTCTTTCGGTAATCATCAATTCAACAAACTCACCCCGCTTCCCATAGAACAGCGCGCTCAGGGTGAGCCTTTTTTATTTCATGACCAGTGTTATTCATAAATGCTTAAAAAATAGAGCCGAAAGTTTTTTTGCTTTCGGCTTTTTTCGTATCTTTGCAGGCATGAAACCAGCTCAGATATTTTACCAGTACATCTGGATTATTAATACGCTTAGGGCCTATCATAAGTTGACCCTGGGCGAACTGAACCAGAAGTGGATGGATGATGGCGTAATCGACGGCAACCCGTTGCAGCGTTCGACGTTTAACCGCCATCGCGACTCCATCCTGGCTATGTTTGGCATCATTATCGATTGCGAGCCGAAAACGTATAAGTACTACATCAGTAACATGGAGGCTCTGAGCGATGGTGCTGTAGAAAGTTGGCTGTTCTCCACGCTTACTGTGCATGGCGTGCTGGCTGATAGCGCTGCTGTGAAGGATAGATTGGTGCTTGAAAATGCACCTGCTGGCGAGGAATATCTCGACGTGATTATCCGAGCCATCCACACGAATCGTCGCCTGCGTATGGGCTATAAGAAGTTTGAGGCTGAGGGGTACGAGAAGCTGGTTTGTCCCTATGCCTTGAAGTTGTTTCACCAGCGCTGGTACTTGTTGGCACTTAACGATGAGGAGCAGATGCGTATATACGCCCTGGATCGCATGACGATGATGGAAATAACCGACGAGACTTTTGAGATGCCCGCCAATTTCTCGCCGCAGGAGTATTTTGCTGAATATTATGGTGTACTGACGGATAATACGCCAATGGCACACGTGGTGGTGCGAGCCCATAAGTGGATGCCGAACTATCTGCGCACGTTGCCCTTGCACCACTCGCAGCGAGAGTTGGAATCGACACCCGATTATACGGATTTTGCGTTCGATATCCGACCAACATCCGACTTTTTGGGCGAGCTGCTGCGCCACAGCGATGGCATAGAAGTGCTGGAACCACAGGAAATTCGTGTGAAAATACGTAAAATGATAGAGGAAACGCTTAAAAGATATTAAAATTCAGAGAGGTGTCCCAACTTTTGGGACACCCTCCGGTTTATTTTGCACCCGATAACTTAATTGTCGAACTAAAAAATGATTATTGTTATGGAAGGTGCATTTATTATGTTTGTAATCGTGTTTGCCGTAGGTAGCATGGTGAGCGAGCTGATTAAGAATGTTGATACAGATTCAACGGTAACTGAGTAGGAATGAAGATTATTCATGTGGATATGGACCAGTTTTTCGCGGCTGTAGAGCAGCGCGATAATCCGGAACTGAAGGGCAAGCCGATAGCGGTGGGGCACGACGTGGAACGTGGCGTGGTGTCGACTGCAAGCTATGAGGCCCGACGGTTCGGGGTGCATTCGGCGCAATCTATACAGTTGGCTAAGCGTCTGTGTCCGCAACTAATCATCGTTGAGCCGCATTATCAGCGTTATAAAGAGGTGTCGATGCAGCTACACGAGATATTTCACGATTATACCGACCTGATTGAGCCGATATCGCTGGACGAGGCTTTTCTGGATGTAACGGAGAATAAGCGGGGGATAGAACTGGGTGTGGATATCGCACGCGAAATAAAGCAGCGCATACGTGAGACTACCGGACTGACGGCGTCGGCAGGTGTAAGCTACTGTAAGTTTCTGGCTAAGATTGCCTCTGACTGGCGCAAACCTGATGGACTGACGGTGATTCACCCCGACAGGGCGCTCGACTTTATTGCCCAGCTGAAGGTGGAGAAGATTTGGGGTGTAGGTCAGAAAACGGCTGAGAAGATGCACCGTATGGGCATTTTTACGGGTATGGATCTGAGGAACACGTCGCTGGCACGATTGACTCAGGACTTTGGTAAGATGGGGCAGGTGTTTTACGACTTTGCGCGAGGTATTGATACCCGTCCTGTAATCAGTGAGTGGGAGCGGAAAAGTGTGAGCTGCGAACAGACTTTTGAGACGGACATCAGTGAGAATGCTGCTGTTACCATCCACCTATATCAAACGGTGATGGAGCTGGTGCGCCGTATCGAGAAAAACGATTTTGAGGGGCGTACGTTGACGCTTAAGGTTAAATTCCTGGATTTTAAACAAATCACCCGCAGCATGACTGTGGATCATGTTCTTTGCACAAAAGATGATATTCTGCCATTGGCCAAACAACTGATGCAAGGAGTAGAGTTTCACTCGCATCCCATCCGTTTGTTAGGCTTGGGTGTATCCAATCCAGGAAGCCACCCGTTAAGCGGGGGGCTGGCCTCTCGCCAGGGGGAAAAATGGATAGAGCTAGAACTCCCCTTCGCCCCCTGGCCCGATGAATAAAGATACTCCACCACGAGCACCAAGTCACGTTTGATAGGTTCCAAGCTAATTTCCGCCAGAACAAGTGACTTTATCAAATATGGAAATTTGCTCTCAATGGGTACATAAATTTGGAAAGTATCACTTTTTGATGTAACTAATTTATAATCAATAAGATAAATGTAGTGAAGGTTGTGGTTTAACTATCACTTTTTTAGCCATAAATGCAAATTTTTTGGTAAAAAGCTTGCATTTGGCTTAAATATTCTGTATATTTGCAGGCATAATTAATCAATAATAACAATGAGAATAACTATTATCAATCTGGACAAAAATGAAAAGAGGTACGCGCGCGAGGAACTTGATGAGTTTGTGGCGCAGTTGAAGGATGGCACCTATCGCCAGCAGTATATCAGCGACTATTCCAAGGAGGTGTGCTTTGCGGCTGAATGGGTGAAACAGAGTGGAATGCTGAAGGCTAAGAGCTACAACAGTTTGGTACTGCTGTCGCTGGAAAACCTGCGCGACATGAGCACCGTGGAGGAATACAAGCGACTGGCCACCCTGCAGCCTTATACCTTGCTTTGCTTTATGGGGCACGACGGTCATTCGCTACACATCGTATGTCCATACGCTGTTTCCGAAGGTACCACTAATGGTCAGTCAATGCTCAACGCTTTCCGTAAACTGCATTACATCTATTCGTCGCAGTTGGGAACACCGCTGGCCGAACACGAGCCAACCTTTGAAACCAGCTGTAAGGTGAGCTACGACCCGCAGCCATTCTATCATCCATCAGCTATACCCATAACCGTTTCGTCGGAACCTGAAACAACGCCTGAATTCCGATCTGTACAGGAGCGCATCAGCGACTATAATTATCCTGAGGAGATTCCGGGACTTAGCGTGCGCGACAGTCGTATGCGCAGGTTTCACGATTGTCTGGATGCTGCTATCGAGAAAAACAGCGACTTGCAGAACGACGAGGAGTTTGCCATCATCGTATTGGAGCAGTTGGCCGACGGTTGTCGGGTGATGGGACTGCCTCAGGCATGGTGTGTACGTGTGGCTTCGTATATCCCTCTGCTATCCGATAGTCTCGGTAGTGATGCGATAGCGTCGGCCTTTAAGACGGCTTATCTGCGTGAGTCGCTAAAGACCGTCCCGATGAAGTTCACCCGTCCGTCGGCGCTGTTGGCTTTTAAAACCGAAGCGTATATGAAGGAGCATTATACCCTGCGCCTTAACGTGATGACTGGCGCGCCCGAATACCGCATGAATGCCATTGGCTACGGTTTTCAGCCGCTCGACCAGGCTGCCCGTAACACCATGGCCATCAAGGCTCTGAAGGCGGGTGTGGAATCGTGGGATAAGGACCTGAACCGCTATATCGACTCGAATCTCATTCCTAAGTATTATCCTATGGAGGACTATCTGCGCCACCTGCCTAAATGGAATGGTAAGCACGACTATGTGGGCGAACTGGCCCGACGGGTGAAGACCTACAACAAGCACTGGGAAAGCGATTTCCACACGTGGATGCTATCGATGGTGGCCCAGTGGGTGGGGAAGGATCGCCAGCATGGTAATGCCATCGTACCCCTGCTTATCGGACCGCAGGGATCGGGTAAAAGCACCTTCTGTCGGAGGCTGCTGCCTGATTATCTGCAGATATATTATAACGACCGACTGTCGATGAAAAACGACAATGATATCTTCCTTGCCATGTCGGGCTATGCGCTGATTAATCTCGACGAGTTTGATGCCATGTCGAAAAGTCAGCAGCCTATTCTGAAGTACCTGATATCGAAAAACGACATCAAGTTCCGTCCGTCATACGGCAAGGTGATGGAAGAGCGCCAGAGGTTTGCCTCGTTTATTGCTACGACTAACAATCTGCGCCCGCTGACCGACCCCACAGGCTCGCGCCGTTTTGTATGCATCTATGCTGAGGAGATAGACAACTCGGGACAGATTAACTACGACATGCTATACGCCCAGCTCTATACCGAACTGCAGCAGGGACGCCACTACTGGTTTGAGGACGAGGACAACGAACGTATCATGCAGCAGAACGAACCGTTTCAGCAGGTGAACAGCTACGAGCAGATGATAGCTCTGACTTACCTGGCCCCCGAGGAGACACCGGATGATGCGAAGTTTGTGCTTCTACAGGACATTATGAAACACCTTGAGAAATCGTTCCCTACGTTTACTATAGGCAAAAGTACCGATATGGAGTTGGGACGCAGGCTTTGCAAGATGGGGTATGATAACAAACGGCGTAACAAAGGTTCAGCTTTTAGGGTGAAAACCAAGTAGTTTACGACTACAAAACAAGTTGTTTTGTTCTGCAAAGTGCATTATCTTTCAATTAAAAAGAATAGGTTTGAGAGTACAAAACAACTTGTTTTGTAGAGGTGTATGATAGTGTATCTTTTATAAAAAGGTACACTCCGCATAATAAACTGATATTTAATATATTACGAACAATAGTGTATCTTATAATAAAATAGCAAAAAGAAAATGGCAGTACATATAAGACTGATAAGAAACAATATTAAGCGTAGCAGTTCCTACGGCAAGTATTTCGCCAAAGCAGTGAGTCAGGGCGAAGTAACGATGAGCGAGTTGGCCGAAGAAGCCGCCATTAACAGTGGTATCTCGAAAGGTGCTTTTGTCAGGGGAGTAACTGAACTTCAGGATATGATGAAACATCGCCTAGCCAATGGTCAGACGGTGGTCATCGAAGGTATAGGCCGCTTCAGTCTACGCGTTGAGAGTATTGGTGTAGAAGAACCCAAGCAGTTTAATATAGGCAGACATATCAAGCGAATCGTGTGTGGTTTCCTGCCAGCAGGCAGCCGCATCAACATCGGTAAAGGGACCAAAAACGGTCGTATCCTCTACGATTTCTGCGAGGGTGTCAAGGCTGTGTGGCAGACGGGCTTTAAGCCGTAGAGTGTAAATGATAACGTAAAAGTATACCAAATAATAATTTAAAAGTATACTACTTCGACTGAGTGCCCCTTCCTGACGGGGAGCAAGCTCGGGTTTTAATTAGGCTTAGGGTTGCACCCCAAGGCTCATTCTATTGTTCCGACATACATAATAATGATGCGAAAAAAGTTTTGATTACGTTGCAGATTTATGGCATGTCTAAAAAGAGGCGATGGAGCCATACTGTTCCATCTGTCGGAGTTGACCAGCGGTCATTAATTGCATCTGGCGTAAGTTTGCCGCTATGTATTATTAACTTAACGTGATCTGATTTTTGAAAACATGTAATCTGAAATATGACTACGAAACGGTTTTTTTTCGCATTTTTTTTGTGATTTGTTTGGTAGTTTAATTTGAAAAGTGTATTTTTGCAGCACGAAATATTATTGAAAAGTGTAGTTTTTGGGTGCTAAAACTCATTGAAAAGTGTAGTTTTTTGCCATCAAAACTCATTGAAAAGTGTATAAAGGTCATGCTGTATAGGAAGATTACATCATACATCGAAGACTATTTGAAGTCTGATAATGACAAGATCCTGATACTGGAGGGAGCTCGTCAGATAGGTAAGTCATTCAGTATTCGCGAGGTTGGTACACGTCTGTATTCCAATTTCGTAGAAATCAACTTTGTGGAGGACGATGAGGGTGAACAGATGTTCAAGAATATCCACAAGAAGGAAGATTTCTATCTGACCCTTAGCATGGTTGCTGGTGACAAACTTAACAATCGTGATGATACTTTGGTGTTTCTCGATGAGGTTCAGCATTATCCCCAATACCTCACAATGCTAAAGTTCTTGCGTGAGGATAAGCGTTACCGTTATATTGCCAGTGGCAGCCTGCTGGGTATCACTTTGCAAGATATAACCTCCATTCCTGTTGGGAGCATAATCATTAAGGAAATGTACCAACTCGATTTCGAAAAATTTTTGATTGCCAATGGCTTTGGTACAGAAGCTATTGCTATGTTGCGGCAGGCTTACGAGAATCGACAGAGTCTTTCTGAGGAACATCATAACCATGTGCTTGATTAGTTCCGCCGTTATCTCCTGGTAGGCGGACTGCCCGATGCTGTCAATACTTACCTTGATACACACAATATTGTGAAAGTTCGTGAGGTACAAGATAGCATCCGTAGTCTTTATGCCAGCGACGCTTCTAAGTATGAGATGGAGCATAACAAGAAACTGCTTATACGCCGTATCTATGAGATGATTCCCTCGCAGATGGAGAATAAGAAGAAACGCGTGGTGGCTCAGGATATACGTGGGAAAAAGGGCGATCGTTTCGATCAGTATAAGGAAGAGTTCTAGTATCTTATCTCTTCCGGCATATCTTTGGCTGTTAATGCTATATCCAATCCTCATTTTCCATTGAGCGAGTCTCTACAGAAGAATCTGCTGAAGCTCTATCTGAATGATGTGGGTTTACTTACAGGAGTGCTTTATCGAAACAATATTCGTCCTGTGCTTGACGATGTCTGCAGCATAAATCTTGGTTCTGTCTATGAAAGTGTCGTTGCTCAGGAACTGTGTGCACATGGTCATAAGCTTTTCTACTACGACAACCGCAAGCAGGGTGAGGTAGATTATTTGGTTGACAACTACCAGACGATGAGTGCTCATCCGATAGAGGTTAAGTCGGGTAAGGATTATACGGTACATAGTGCTCTCAATAACCTCCTTAATGTTCCTGAGTACAATGTACTTGCTGCGACTGTCATTTCTAATGAGCGTGAAGTATATCAAGACGGTAAGATTACTTATATGCCTGTATATTTCGTAATGTTCTTCGAGCGAAGCGGCAGAGCCGAGCGTATGGAAGCTGATATGCCACAGACTGATGAATCAGAATATATTTTCTAAAGTTTGGATATCTTATTAACTTGTGATATTTCTTCATCCGAACCAACCAAATAGTTTATTCTTATTATTTCCCCTCTCTGAAACCAAATCGATATACTTATCCTTGATTTCTCTAAGATCATCAGTAAGCAATTCATCGCATTTCTTTGCAATGTCCTCAGGAATTGGATACATACATGCAGCAATGGCGCATGCCATACAAGCAATGGTATCAGAATCGCCACCAAGTGAGATTGCCAAGCGAAGAACCTCTTCGAACGAATTGCCTTCGAGAAATGCGATAATCGCTTCAGGCACACTCCTTTGACACGACTCCTCAAAATCATAACCAGGGCGTATCTCAGCAATTGTTCTGTTAAGGTCATAATCAAAAGTCTGCTCTACAAACCTTTTAATTTCAGCTTTCGTCTTACCCTCTTTGCAAAGGAACACACTTGCAGCAATGGCTTGAGCGCCCTTCACTCCTTCAGGATGATTATGGCTTACTGAGGCTGTAACAGCAGATAACGCTAAAGCCTCATCAAGCGTTCTTGCATACAGTCCCACTGGACTTACACGCATACCTGCGCCATTGCCCCAACTATCATAGGGCTGTGGATTATCTTCAAATAGCCAGCGTCCAAACATTCCTCCATATCCTGCATTAAAATAGCGCTGCCCCAGCTCTTGCATACAGTATACCAAATAATGCAAAGTGTGCGCTTCATCCTCCAACAACCACTTAGCTACAGCCAATGTCATTACAGAATCGTCTGTAAACCTACTACGTCCATAAAACAATTGGAAGTCAGTAGACTTCGTATTACAAAACTCATAAACGGAGCCGATAATATCACCAACCAGTGCTCCAAGCATTTTTACCTGTCCCATATTATGTATATTTCTTAAATCGTATAGTAAATCATTTATTCCTTCTGTTGCAATCTTTTTGATATGTTTAAAGCCAATTGGAATATTTTCTTCCATATCCGAAGGATCAATTAAATATTTGCTATTTGCTTTATTTGCATGGTTTATCAAATTTGCTGCAGGATATACTACAAGAGAAGTACCAATTACAACAAAAACGTCTGCACTCTGAACAATTCGTTCAGCTTCGTCCATTGTACTCACATTCTCTCCAAACCAAACTATATATGGACGAAGTTGAGAACCATCCTCTGCAATATCACCTATCTTTATGGGTAAATCCAAAGGATACTCCTTGATGCAACGATCATCATCTCTTTTTTTTGAGGAAGTTACTTTTGACAATTCGCCATGCAAATGCACAACTGTTGAATTTCCAGCTCTTTCATGCAGGTTATCTACATTTTGTGTTATAATAGTGACATCGTAATCTTTTTCTAGTTCAGCGAGAATAAAATGGGCATGATTAGGTTCTACACTTAAAAGATTTTGGCGTCGATAATTATAGAAATCAAGTACAGCTTGTGGATTTTCACGAAAACCAGCAACACTTGCCAATTTCATTGCACTATAGTTTTTCCACATTCCATTATTTCCACGGAATGTTGGTATCCCACTCTCAGCGCTTATTCCTGCGCCTGTAAAAACGACTAATTTCTTTTTTCTTTCTTCCATACGCTTGCAAAGATACACAAAACGAGTTTTTTATACAAACATTCTGCACAAATCATTCATAATAATCATTGTTCCATCCTGTTCTATTTATTGGTCGAAAAGTAACATATAAAATACGGCCATAAACAAAGATAACAAAATGAAAAAACACCTTATGTGGATATAAAAACTCATTAATAAATGACATCGGTGTAATTACAGGTTTCCCCTCTTGCCAAAGGCCAGCAACTTCTTTATATATTTTTACAAATTCATTCGTTATTTTTTCCTTAACCTTCACTATATTTTGTTCATCATAAATGATTTTTACATCAATTATAGTTGTCACATATTGATCCCTATCTACACTCTGTTCTATATGTGTTCCACTTATTACCACCACAAGAACACAGAGTATAAAACACATGAGGTATTTCTTCATATTTTTTTTTCCACTTTACATTTATCCAACTCTGTCAAAACTAATCTCTGAGCCTTAAAGAAATCATTCAGTACACTGATTAGATACTTATCTAACTCAGGAATCTCTTTTCTGAACAATATCGTTCGTCTGCTGTGCACACCAATTTCCTCAATCTCATTGTTCGTGGTATACAGTAGAGTACAATTGACGTGCTGATTTGCCAGGTTGATGGTCCTATGAAGGTCGGCGATATCATCAACATCGCTATAGATGGATATACTATGCCACCATGTATCATAGATTGTAACGAAATAACATTGATCATTACTTTCTATGGTAAACTTTTCACCCTGAAAAGTAAAGTAAGCGTAATTTAATCCGCCTTTCTCTTCTGTTTCCGGATCGCATCCTATAGAGCGCAATGTAGTAAGAACTAAGCCTGTGGTTGTTCGTTCATCCAAACATTTCCCTACATTCATGTTTTCCTCCTTATCTTTATCGCTATTCACAAGACTCTCATAGAAGGCATCATATTCCCTCTCTTTTTCTTCTACACTTGCCCTATAGACGCGATAAAAGTACCATATGGCAAATATTACAATCCAAATAATTACATGTATCATATCCTACCTTTTTAATCAACACATATTATGTCCATTCTAATTTATGTTCTAAAGTACCAATATCTACAGAGCTTATACTACCCCCATTACCATTTTCTAATGAGCATATTGCAGACATAACGAATACTTTTCTCATAGTTATTATACCCTTTTATTTTTATTAGAATACCTACTGATACTTAATATCATACCTATGTAAGCACAATTAATAATAGTAGAAGTACCACCTTTCGAAACAAATGGCAATGGTTGACCAGTTACGGGGACAAGACCAACTGCCACCATCATATTAAAGACGGCCTGAGACGTAAGAAGCAAGCCAAGCCCCATAACAAGGAAGGCTGGGAATCTCTTATCACATCTATGTGCAATACGACCACAGCGATAAAGCAGAATAACAAAAAAGAATGGTATAGCAAATGCCCCCAAAAAACCTAATTCTTCAATGATAATAGCGAAAATAAAATCAGAGAATGCCTGTGACAGAAAATCACGTTCTGTACTTTTCCCTGGCCCTTTTCCAATGACTCCGCTCGTTACTATAGCTATATTTGCATGAGCCACCTGAGCATTTTTATCAAGATCAAAGTCCTCTGGAGCAGGCATTGGCTTCCAAAACTTCATGAGCCTGCTTTTCCATGTATCTACACGGTGAAATACCTTCTCAATTACGTTCTTCTTCTGATGTTTCTCAACTTGTTCAGTTTTTGCAAGTTTCTTCTCTTCGTCGCTTATTTCATGACCAACCAGCATTATTATTGTAAATGCTAAAACAATAACAAGTATTATAGAACCAGCAAGTTTTGCAAGTTGTTTCATTGGCACAAGTCCTATAACCATCATCATATAGACAACACCAAAAAGCATAACTGCTGTTGAGAGGTTCTCCAATCCAATCATTACACATGCAGGTATTGTAAACCACAGAATCACCTTAATGGCCCGATTGTCAGCTCCATTCTCACGTTGGAATTTGGTAAGAATCAAAGAAACAATCAAGACGATAGTACCTTTAGCTATTTCTGAAGGCTGAAAGCTTATACCACAGATACTAATCCATCGCCCAGAATCACCTACTTTTGTTCCTGCTATTAATAGCCATAACAAGGTAACAGCAGAAAATACGGTTAATATGGGTATCAACTTTATGAAGTGACGGTATGGAATATTTTGCACTATAATGGCAATAATCACTCCTGTAAAAATGGTAAAGGAATGAAATGCAATTGGCTTGAGATAATTCTGACTCTTATAGGTCAGCACACTTGAAGCAGAAAACACTTCCACGATACTGACCATACAGAGTAAGAAAAGTATCATCCATACCACCTTATCCCCTTTGAATAAATTACCAATTCTTACATTCATTTACGTAATCTTACACAAATTTTCATATCCTATTAAAATTATCACCAATCTGATTCCAGAAAATCCTTGAGAACGAATGTCCGTCAACCTTCATGATTCTACTCACTTTAAAAGTGCGTTCCTCATTTATGTCCAAGCGTACGGCCTGAATATAATCGCCACCATAATATCGCGAGTACTCGATATGGGAGATATTGCAAGTAAAAATCTTACCTGCTCTGGTGCAATACTCAATCTCAATAGTCTGCCCCAGCAATACAGCCCTATAAATAACTTCCTCGATACTCATTATTCCGAATGTCGTTCTTGCGATTTAACCCACTGCTGATCCTTTTCATTAGAGGCATTAAAGGCCTCAGCTATTATCTCGCAGTCCTTACCCTCTTTATACCTAGTTTGCATTTCGCTACGAATCAGCGCCACATTGCCACTTTTCTTGTCTTTGAATTCTTCGATAAGATCTGCAGTATCCAGATTCTTAATACGCTCCTCACGCTTTCCTATCTTGTCCACAAACAAAATGTTAAAGATAGCTTATCTAAAGGCGCGATAATCCTTAGTCCATTTACTTAAGGAGAGTGCAGTCAACTCCTGGCGGGATAAGCTTGGAAGTTTGTCTACACAATCCCTTAACACCTCGTCATTCCAACCTGTGAAATGACACTTCTTTAATTGTTTAATAATGTAATCGTAATCTTTCATAACTTAATTGATTTGGTTGCAAAATTAATCTTTAATATACTTCTATCAAAATAATTTTCATTCACAAGCCTTGTGAATTAGGCAATTTACACTTCCAGATAACATTTGCACGTACTAAATCTATTTTCTTTGCCTCACCACGCTTTCCTGAAATAGAATAGTACCTCGCAACGCTTTTGGATAGTGAATTTGAAAACGCTTTACGAATCCTAGCGCATTTCTCATTAATTGAGTTTAGTGTCGGATTGGTAACATCTTCAATGCTCTGAAGGACTCTATCAGTTAATCCTGAAGGACGTAAGAGTAGATAAATCTGTGTCAGCTCTTTCCTATAATCAGAGAGGCACTTCAGGACAATCCCTTCTGGATGTGAGAGGAACAAAAGATAAATCGCCTTCACCAAAGGTTCCATCTTTACCTCAGTATTTTCACCATCTGACAACACAACCTTGTAGTCTTCTGTCACAATCAACTGTGGAAACAATTCTTCCTCATTCATTGCTGCCACAATTACTGTTTCATCCACGCCATACGCTTTCAACTTGCGTACTTTCTCCTTCACTTCGTCCAAAAGAATGGAGCAATGGAACTGCTCCAATTCTTTTTTGATTATCTTATGCATTTGTTTCTCCATAGCTATTCAAATTAGAATCCCATAATGTCCATCATCAGATCATATTCCCTTGGATCAGTGGGCATATCACCATACATCCCATCTGTCAGGGCATCCCATGAATCCTCTAACGTCCACTCGTAGCCACCATCATCGTAGCCTTCACACTCGTAATCATCGAACTCCTCGTAGGAGTCATCATAATAATCTCTTGCCATAATTTTACATTTTTAAATTGTTGTTACTTCTATTATTTTACCAAGACACTTTATG
>JAEEGJ010022471.1_pt1 | contig 13387 bp, 10 predicted proteins | sample 8958761 | NCBI WGS metagenome assembly JAEEGJ01 (sample SAMN16246546, study PRJNA631951) | gut metagenome | biome: gut microbiome; feature: rumen; material: RS-attached | host: Bos | place: Iran: Karaj | collected 2018-10
TTGTAGGATCACTTATCCAGCCTTTCCAGGTATCTTTATCTTCTGTGTAATACCAGATTCCTGTGTCGTTTTCATCAAACACAATATCAAAAGAAGAATCAACATTTGCAAAAGCGCCGGCTCCAATAGCAATTAAGGTTGCAGGTATTTCAAGCTCTCCGCTTAAAGCTGTATTTCCAAAGGCTTTTTCACCAACCACAGTAACTCCGGATAAATCGATTGTTCTTAAATTTGTAAATAACCACTCGTATTCATCGTAATAAGTATTATTACAATAGAACTGATAATCTCCAATTACTGTTCCTGCTCCATTAAAGCTGATGCTTTCAACAGTTTGTCCAATAAGTTTAAATACTATAATATCATGTTCTGGTCTGTTTTGTTCTACATAACTTTCTTCAGGATATGCTGAATAATATTGATATGATAAATCTGGAAGAATAACCTTTTCATTAAGAAGCAGAGTTTTTAGATTATTTATTCCTGACAATATTGGAGAACCACCGTTAGGATAAAGAAAATCAAAGGCTGCAGAGTTTGTGGTTTTGTCTATTTCAAAATTGATAATGAGCTCTGTTTCCAAAGAATTGTTTGTGGTCAAACTGGCGTTAGTTCCTGTTATTTGATAAGAATCAAATTGGAAGGAACTAATATTCGTTTCATTAAAGGCATAATCTTCTATGCTCATGTTTGCAGTAAGAGCTGGAATTGTTGTCAATTGTGAATAAGCAAAAGCATTTCCCCTAATTTCTTCTACATTACCAAAATCCGAAATTGTTGTAAGACTTGAATTTGAAAAAGCATATTCCCCAATTTCTTCTACATTACCAAAATCCGAAATTGTTATAAGACTTGAATTTTCAAAAGCTTTTTCCTCTATTGTTACAACATTTCCAAAGCTTGTAATTGTTCTTAACTTTGCATTCTCCTGGTCATTAGAGTCTAATCTAAAGGCTTTCGTTTCAATTCTAGTAATATCAGAAAGAGAAGAGCTGCTAAAATCTATTTCTGTAACATCTGCAGCAGGTGCCATCAAAACTACAGACTTAGTATTTGTAGAAGTTTCTTCTCTTACCAGCAAAACTCCGCGTGTACTTCCAACATCTACAGCAGAATACTTGTAAGCCTGTGTGCTATCCGGACTTCCGTCAATTACAAATTTTTCCAAAGCTTTGCAACCTTCAAATATTGAGAGATCCAAAGTTTCAGAAATACCTGCCTCTATTGTTACGGTCTTAAGATTTTCACATCTATAAAAAATCTGGCTTTCTAAAATGCTATTAGGATCATCCGGGTCATATCTATCATCTATCATTTCCAAATCTGCAGGAATTGTTATTTCTGTAATACCCGAATAAGCAAATGCCTGTTTATGTATTCGTGAAAGCGCATCTATAGAACCCAAGCTTGTAAGCACTGTATCACTTGCAAATGCTTGATCTTTTATTTCTATTACTCCCGTAAGGTCTATACTTGCAAGACTGGTACATCCGGCAAAAGCAGATGAACCTATTGTTTTAACATTTCCAAAGCTTGTTACAGATTGAAGATTTTGATTTCCATAAAAAGCAAAATCCGCAATTGTTGTAATATTCTCAAATTCACTTTGAGAAAAATTCAGACTTGTAAACTGGGCTTTTCCTGCAACATATTCCAGCGTACCAGACGAATCATTAATCAATATACTTCCATCGGCAGTTGTAATATATGCAGGAGAAGGATTATCACCAGTTATCTCGAATTTTCTGATATTTGAGAAAACAATAGGGAATGCATTTGCCCCAATAGTGTCTACAGAATCTGGCATTGAAAAATATTCCAGGCTTGTACAGGCAGCAAAAGCTCCCGCATCTATTTCTTCTGTATCCTGTGGCAAAACTATTTTTGTAAAGACAGGACTTTCTCCAAAAACACCCGTGGCAATTTTTGTAATATTGCTTACTCCAGAAAGGTCCATTTCTATTGTACTTGAAATTGCCTGCAACTTTTCTACAAGATAAGCAAGACTTCCATCAGTACCGTCTGTGCCATCAGAGCCTTCTCCTGTAATAGTAAGAATTAGAGGTGCCCCCGACTGAGCAGCAAGATTTATTTGACTTTCTATTTCTGTCCTTTGGCTTGAATCATCTAAATCATAATTACCTAAAAATATTCCATATTCATTTGCCTGGTAATTAAAGGTCTGGCTGCTTACAACTCCCTCATATTGGGCTGTTACAAAAACCTGATAAGTTCCTGGTGTATCAAGATAATTTGTAATCTGAAGTTTGGCAGCTTCTGTTCCGGCAGGAGCTGTAAAGGTGTAATAAGATCCATAATCGTTTACATCCATTCCACCATAAAGAAGCTTTGCGTCCCAGATTACATCAGTTGAAGTAGAAAGATCTGTTCCTCCATTTTTAAGGCTTGCACCAAAAGTCACAGAACCTTCGTTCACATATGTTTTTTCAGAAAAAACTGCGCTTATGTCTAAAAGACCGTCATCAAAAGTTATACTTCCGTCTGCATTAACCACATAAGAATGATTAAAGGATGGCATTGTTCTGCTTGCACTACTGGTTTGTCCACCTGTAATAATTGCAGTCTCTGTCCAGGTATTCAAAAGATATGTTTTTGTTGTATCTGAATAAAAACGAAGTTTTATTTTGTAATTACCGGCAGGAAGATTTGCAAGAGCCGGAACGCTGGTTGAATCATAAGTAACAGAATTAGAATTCTGATTTGCTGCCTGTGTACGGTCAAGTATACTTGTTTCGTCAGAATAAGAATTTCCAGTAATATTTGTACTTGGATCATATTCATAAAGCTGGCCAGTAACAAGCTTAACGTCAGCCTTGTTTATTGCATCTGCAAAGTCTATGGTAAAAGAAAGACTGCCGTAACCACTAAGATTAGTGTCTTCCCAGGCAAGGATAAAAGAAAGTTCATTTTGACCAGCAGTTATGGTTGCTGTAGTCTGGCCGCTTAGCACACTTCCATCCTTGCTTGCAGTAAGTTTAAAAGTCCACTCGCCTGTTTGTATAGGAAAACTGGCTTCCTGTAATTCTGTCAAGCCATTAAACTCTGTCGAATTATCGTTACTGGCAAGAGCTTCTAATTCTGAGTCTCCGGGCCCTTTACCTAAAAGAGTAAAAGTAAAATCGCTGATAGATGAAAGTGTAAAACTTGGAAGAGCCGTCCTGTCTGGTTTGGCAATTTTAATTTTTATTTTGGTCTGCTTCCTGCTTGAATTAACAGTCCCAGTTACATCCTTACAGCCACAAAAAAAGACAAAAATCAAAGCAAGAAAAAACAAGTGATAATTTTTTTGTTTTTTCATCTTTATCCTCTCAAGAGTAAAATTATAACATGCTTATGTTTTTCTGTAAAATTTGAAAGATTGACCATTTTTTAATAAATCTTTATATAATTAAACATATAAAGATGAAAAACAACATAATCATCGCCGGGGTTCCTCGGGCTGGAAAAAGTACAATTTCTCAAATCCTTTCAAAGCGTTTTGGATTTCAGCACATCAGCATGGATTCTATAATTGCGGGCTTTGAAAAATGCTTTCCAGAAACCGGCGTAAATACTTATTGCGGATTATCCTCTTTGGATACGCTAAAGCTCATCAGTGGAAAAATGGCTCCCTTTGTAAGAGCTATGATTGACAGCAAACACTATGATGAGTTTGAGCCTGGCATGATTTTTGATATGTATCAGCTTTTGCCGCAGGATTATGAAAAATATTTGCGTGATGCTAATTGCCAAGTGTTTTATTTTCTTACCTCAGATGTAACCCCACAGGAACGTGTTGAAATTCAGCGAAAATACGACACTCCCAAGGATTATACTTTTAATAGATCTGATGATGAGCTTCTCGAAGGTGCTGAATATATTGTGGAGCAGAGTCTTATTATGAAAGAACAATGTGAAAAACTAAGCATACCTTTTTACGAAACAGCCAGAAACAGAGAAAAGGTTTTTACAGATTTTTTACAAATGATAGAAAAAATTAATGGACAAAAAGTATGAAAAAAACAGTTTTTATTGTAATTTTGATGTTGTTTGGCGCCGCCAATGCTCTGATTTTTGCAAAACCACGCGCTGACCGCCTTTCTAAAGCAGAACTTACATATATCTGGGAAACTTTAGATGACAATTATGCCGGCATTGACGATATGGAAGAGCTTGGTTTAACCCAAAAGGAGTTTTTCAAAGCCAAAACATTTTCTGACCTTACAAAGCTTTTTGATAAATATATGAGCGACTGCCATTTTTATTTGAGAGTCAGAGATTTTGAATATCGCCAGCCATTTGCTCATGATGAAGGCACAACAGAAAGTTTGGATCCTGCAGGACAAACATATTTTGAAAAAGAGACCTCAAATGCATATTATGTGCGTTTTACCAGCTGCATAAGCGAGGAATATAAGACAAATCTTCCAAAAATATATGAAAACGTTCTAAAAAAGGACTTTTTGATTCTTGATGCCCGCAACAATTTTGGCGGTTCCGATGGCCCACAGCTTGAATTATTGGGCCGTCTAGAGGCCTGGTCTTATTCAGGAACAATCCTCGTTCTTCAAGACAACTGGAGTTATAGTGCCGGTGAATTATGGCGCCTTTTTGCATGGCAAGAAGAACATCCCTGGAGCAGTATCCTTTTGGGCACTCATTCCGGAGGCTGCCAGGCTTACGGCAACTGCCAGCCCTTCAAAAATGAAGACTTAAACATCATTTTATACTTTGGCGTAGACACCTTCTGGCGCTCCATGCCATCCAATTACCTGGGCGACGGCAAAGGCTTCGAACCCCAAATCTGGGCCACCACCCAAACCATGAAAGAAGCCCTTGAAAACCTTGGTGTAGACACAGGGGATATTGTGTTTCAATAAAAAGATTTGAGACATTGACCAACTTTTAATAAATCTTTAATATTTAAGTATGACTAAACAGGCAGATGAAATAAGTGAATTTTTAGACTCTAAAACAATAGATGCACTTGGAACTTTTTTGACAAAAGAAAAGGGTTACGAGTCATCTGCAGATATTATTGCTATTGCCTTTGGTTCGGACAAGGGGTTTTCAAAAATCAAAAAAGATGGTGTAGATAAGCTTGTAGACAGCTTTAAGAAAAATCTTACACTTTTAATTCAGAAAACATGGGTAGAAAAGTCGGATATTGCGCTTAAAGATCAGCTTTTGTATCAGCTTGAGATTTTCCTTAGCAACGATAACTGGACAGATAATTACACTTTGTTTTTACAGCTTATTAATCAGGCAGTTTTCCTTATGTTTGGTCAGAAACCGGACACCCCAGATTTTGCAGAATATACTCTTAGAATTGATCCTGAATTTGGTATTTTCTGGTGGTACATTTCAAACCTTCCTCCCAAGACTGAATGGTCAGAAGAAAAGTGCCGGTTAGCAATGATGTTAGGAATGTACTTCCTGGCAAACTACTAAAACAAGAAACAGCAGACCGGAGCCCAAAAGTTCCGGTCTTTTTTATTTGAGGTAAATATGGACATTAAAAAAACAACAGATTCCCTGCGTGCTGCGAGCCAGAAGCTTGCTTTGCAGAATGCCTGCCAGAAAAATGCTGCTCTGGAAGCAGTTGCCGCTGCTCTTGATAAAAATCGGGATGCAATTATTGCTGCCAACAAAGATGATTTACACGCAGGCCTTGAAGCCGGAATGAGTAATTCCATTCTTGACCGTCTTATGCTTGATCACAAAAGAATTGACGGAATTATTGCAAGTCTTCGCGATGTTATTGGCCAGACAGACCCCGTTGGCGAAGAAGTTGCAGGCTGGAAAACTCCTAATGGAATGAATATCCGACAGGTTCGCGTGCCTCTTGGTGTTGTTGCCCTTATTTATGAAAATCGTCCAAATGTTACTGTAGATGCATTTAGTCTTGCATATAAAAGTGGAAATGCAATTTTACTGCGAGGCTCTTCTTCTTCATATCTTTCGAATGTTGCAATTGTAAAAGTTATAAAAGAAGCTCTTGCCGGTGTTGAAGGCGGTGTCCCAGAAGCAATAGAGCTTGTAGAAGTTCGCGACCATGACCACAGTGATGTTGACCAGATTTTGAATGCCGTTGGAATGATTGATGTTTGTCTTCCACGAGGCGGTAAAAAGCTCATTCAAAACGTTGTTCAAAACGCAAGGGTTCCGGTTATAGAAACAGGAAGTGGTGTCTGCCATTTGTATGTAGATGAATTTGCAAATCTCGAAATGGCTTGCCGTATTGCCGAAAATGCAAAAATCCAGCGGCCGAGTGTTTGCAATGCAATTGAATGTATTGTAGTTCACAGCAAGGTTGCTCAAGAGTTTTTGCCAATGCTTGAAACAACTTTTGCAGGTCGTGTAAAGCTTCATGCTGACGAAAGATCATATGAAATATTCAATTCTGTGGTCCCTGAGCCTGCCGAAGGGGACGTGGTTTCAAACGGAACCACTATAATTCCTGCCACAGAAGAAGATTTTGGCAACGAATATCTTGATTATGAATGCTGCATAAAGGTTGTAGATTCCATTCAGGAAGCAATTGAATATATAAATACACATAATACAAAACACAGCGAAAGCATTATTTCCGAAAGTCGTGAAAATACAAGACTTTTCCAATCTATGATTGATGCTTCCTGCGTTTATGTAAATGCAAGCACCCGATTTACCGACGGCGGCGAGTTTGGTTTTGGAGCAGAGCTTGGAATAAGCACCCAGAAGCTCCATGCCCGTGGTCCTATGGGAATTAAGGTGCTCACAACCACAAAATATTTAATTGATGGGGAAGGACAGATAAGATGAGTAAGATAAATGAAGCTTTAAAAAGCGCCCGCAAAATAGTTATCAAGATTGGCAGCAACACCCTTGCAAAAGCCGACGGAACTATAAACATTGAATTTATGCTTGAGTTTGCCGAACAGTGTGCAGCGCTCATAAAACAGGGTAAGCAGATTATCCTTGTTTCTTCTGGTGCACAGGTTGCAGGCGTTTCTACAACAAAAGAATGGGCCCGCAAAAAGGACGTTCACTACCGCCAGGCTTTGTGTGCAATTGGTCAGGTTGAGCTTATGCATCAGTGGAGAAAAGCCTTCCAGAAGCAGGAGCTTCATATTGGCCAGCTTCTTTTGACTAAAGATGATTTTGAAAACGAGCATCGTTCGCTTAATATCCGAAACACACTTTTTACACTTGTTGACGAAGGTGTAGTTCCAATCATCAACGAAAACGACAGTGTAAGCTACGATGAAATTAAAATTGGTGATAACGATAACCTGAGCGCGCTTACCGCAATTTTGTGGTCGGCAGATATGCTGATTTTATTTGGTGATGAAGACGGAATCTTTACAGATAATCCAAAGACAAACAAAGATGCTAAGTTTATTGAAACTGTTACTTCAATTCCAGAATTGCGAAATCAGATTAAGATTGGTGGAACAAGTTCTTTTGGAACAGGTGGCGTAGAAACAAAAATTCAGGCAGCAGAAAAAGTTACCGGTTATGGTATTCAACTTTTGCTAGCTAATGGTAAAAAAGCAAAAGCTCTTACCAGTTTACTTGATGATGATTCTAAAGGAACACTATTTGTAATAGAGGATTAGGGGTTTTAGGGGTGAAACCCCTAGGAGAAGGGGTAGCGTAAAACGGCGCAGCCGGTTGGAGCGAGGGGAAGGCATTCCCCTCCTTTTTATTTAACCTCTTCTCGTGTCAAATCCCTGTACAAATTAATAAAGAAAAGCGAAATGATCAATCCGCCCGCGATGTCTGTGAACCAGTGAACGCCACAAACAAGACGGCCTACAATTGTAAGCGCCATAATCACAAGACAAACAATTTTTAGCAGAAGCACGAGCTTTGCGTTTTTTATGTAATCACCAAGGACTGCAACTGCCGTTCCAAAAATTGTAAGGATGAGCATTGTGTGTGTTGACGGATAAGATGGTTCAAGGCCTTCTGCAGGATCCAAAACTACCGGTCGATAGTTAAAAGGCACCTTTTCAAAAAGCATATAAAGCAAAATTACAAGAATATAAATTACGCCGAGCATAAGGATTTTTTTATCAACTTTCAAAAGGTTTTTTCTTTGAATGAGCTGAACGAGGCCTGTTACTGCAAACACACCCGCAACAGCAATGGCAAGTAAACCAAGGGCCTGTGTGAGCTTATACCAGAATAAGTGCATTCCAAAAAACTCATGAACGGCAACATTCAAAGCAGCAAATCCAATACTTGAACCTTCTGGTCCAACTGGCTGCACATCGAACAATCTGATCCACAAAGAAAAGATTACAAACAAAAAACCAAAAATATATGACTTAGCAAATTTTTTCATATTTTAAAAGTATCGCAGATAAGAGAAGTTTGCAAGGTCAAGAAAAGATGTTATATTATAAACGAGGTATATTATGAAAATAGGATGTATTGGAACTGGTGCAATGGGCGGTGCAATTATGCGCGCTGTTTGCAAAAAATATGATGTTAGTCAAATCAAAGTAACTGATAAAAATGCCGCAATGGGAAAAGCCTTTGCAAAAGAAACAGGAGCTACGTTTGTTAATTCTAACAAGGATGTTTTAGATTGTGATTACATTTTTTTGGCAGTAAAGCCTCAATTTTTAGGTGATGTATTTGATGAAATAGGTAGAGACATTCCAAATTCTGCAGTTGTTATTTCCATGGTAGCGGGAGTAAAAATTGAAAAACTCGAACAATGGGTTCACCACGGAGCTCGTTTTATCCGCATGATGCCAAATGTTTGTGCTCAAATTGGCGAAGGAATGACAGCAATTGCTTATAATTCAAGTATAAAAGAGGACGAAGCAAAAACAGCTCTTGAAATATTAAGCACTGCTGGAAGAGTAGAAGTCGTTCAAGAAAAACTTATGGATTGTGTTACTGCTTTAGGTGGTTCAGGACCTGCTTTTGTATTTATGTTTATTGAGGCTCTTGCTGATGGAGCTGTTCGTTGTGGAATGCCACGAACTCAAGCTTATACTTATGCAGCACAAGTTGTTTATGGATCTGCAGGAATGGTTATGGAAAGCGGAAAAAACCCAGCAGCTTTAAAGGATATGGTTTGTTCACCTGCAGGAACAACGATAGAAGGTGTTGCAGTCCTGGAAAAGAACGGTTTCCGTAATGCCGTTATTGAAGCTATTACAGCCGCTTGCAATCGTTCTATTGAGTTAGGAAAATAACTCTGCATAGAAACATTACATAACTATAGATTTTTTTACTTGTATTAAAACTCAGGTTTTTATAAATTTATAATATATGAATTTGCAAGATTTTGAGTATCTGGAAAATAATCTGGATACTCAAGGCCTGTATGGAAGCGACACCTGTATTGCTAATCTTTTTTTACTTCAGGAAAAATACAATACATGGCTTAAAATCCACAAAAATATTTTGTTTCGCTATTATTACGGAGATGAAAACCGCAGCGGTTATGGATTTCCTATCCCGTTAAAAAATGATTTAACTAATCAGAAAGACCCTTCCTCTGATATATCCTGGTTAAAAACGGCGCTTGAATATATTTTTGAAGATTCTAAGACACAACACAGGCCTCTTGCTTTTTGTCTGATTACCCGCGAACAGAAAGAACTTCTTGATGCTTGCCTTTCTAAATATTTTGGTAAAGGCATTTCGTGGAAAACTAATCGTGATGATTGTGATTATGTTTACCTTCAAAAAAATCTTGCAGAGCTTCCGGGGTCTCTTTATCAGAAAAAAAGAAATCATGTTTCAAGGTTCAGACGGATTTTTGGAACAGACTGGGAATTCAAAGCGTTCCCTCAAAATGATATTTCAAACGATATTTTTTCTATAGCACAAAAATGGTATGATGAAAAATCTGGAGATGAAAATCCTGTGTTAAAGCTGGAATTACAAAGCGTTGCGTCTGCCCTTGAGAATGCCGGGCTCCTTAGAATTTCTGGCGGCGTTCTTTATGTAAAAGGCAAACCTGCGGCAATGACTCTTGCTTCTCCAATTTCTGATTCTGTGCTTGATGTAATTTATGAAAAGGCTATTGAAGAATTTGAAAAGGATGGTGTGTACGCTGTGATTAATCAGCAGTTTGCGCGGCTTTGCGGAAAATATCTTTATTTGAACCGCGAAGAAGATATGGGTGTTGAAGGACTTAGAAAAGCAAAGCTGTCTTACAAACCGACTATTGTGCTTGAAAAATTTTATGGGCTTGTGGAGTAAAAAATGTTATCGGCTATATTGAAAAAAAGTGATTGTGCTTCTTGTAAATTCTGCTGCAGCTTTCGTCGTCAGAGTCTTTGGGAAACACCTGTTTTTTCTAAAGAAGCTGCTGAGCAATTAAAAGATGCCTTTCCTAACGCAAAGTTTCGTCGTGTAGGAAAATCAAGCATGACTATAGATCTTGAAAAGTTATATAAGACTAACAATCCGGAAGAAGAAGTTCCTTGTCCCTTTCTTGATTCTAAAAAAGGATGTTGTCTTCCTCCAGATTTAAAACCCTTTGATTGTAGTATATGGCCCTTCCGTGCTGTCCGCGTAAATGAAGATACAGTTTCTGTTGCGCTTACACCAACCTGTCCGTCTATTAATAAAGTTCCGCGACAAAAAATTATGGAGCTTTTAGAAGCAGGACTTAGAGAAAAAATTTTAAAATTCGCAGAATTAAATCCTGATATTATTAAAGAGAATTCGAAATTCTTTTTGGTTCTCCAGTAAGCAGGATTCTTAAGTTTAATTTTACATATGCACAAATTTCTCGCACATAATTATGAAGAACATAAACTGGCGGACATGCGGCGGGGATTCCTTTTATATTTGTAAAACCCATTCTTCGTGCCAGTCGTTCTGAACGACGTAAGTGAAAGCGGCTTGTAACAACTGCTGTTGGACTTTGCAGGATTTCTTGTGTTGTGGCGTGTTTGAACTCGGCTAGCATTTTGCAACTTAACTGAAAATTTTGAATTGTATCTTTTGCCTGATCTTCTACAAGAATACGATCTGGTGCAACACCTGCAAGAACAAGCTGATGTTTAAGTTCCGGCGCTTCTGCATAAGGGAGCCAGTCTAATGTTCCGCCTGTTACAACACAAATTGAATCTGGATTTTGATTCAAATATTCTGCAGCTTTTTCTACACGGCTCATCACCGATTTTGGCAGTACTCCATCTTTGCTTATTCCCCCGCCAAGAAGAATTACGTGATCTGCTTTTTCGTTTGTGCCTACTACAGCGGGATTCAAAATGAGTGTGAGATTTATTATTGAAATGACTACAGTCAGCACACTTAAACTAACGACTGTTAGTTTAATCCAACGCTTCCAGATGCTCCAGAATGAATGCTTTGTTTTTACGCGATAAACTGCAACAAAAATTAAATAAGCTCCGAGCGCCAGCCAGATGTGAGTGAATGAAAAAACGTTGTCCCAGAAGGTGCCTGGATTAAGAAGGATTAAAGTTGCGTCGTATGAGATGCTGATTATTCCAAGTATTATTAAAAGTATATTCATAATTAATCCTTGCGGGCCCCTTCGACCGGCTCAGGGATTGTGTAATCCCAATTGTGCTTAGGATATCTTCCTTTCATTTCTTTACAGATTTCTACCCAGGCGCCTGTCCAGAAATGTTCCAGATCTTCTGTTACCTGTAAAGGTCTGCTGGCAGGAGAAAGAAGCCTTAACAATACCTTTTTTCCACAGATTTGCGGAGTTGTAAAACATCCAAAAATCCTCTGAATTATGATTTCTATAACCGGCCTGATTTCTGCCTGTTTTTCGTATTTTACTTTAACGCGACGACCATTTTCAAGGGTTAGGCTTTCTGGGGCCTGCCTATTTGTTTCTGAGCCGTTCAAATACCAGTAAAGGGCATCATAAACTGTTGTGGCGGTGAGCTGTGTTTTTCCTGCCATAAAGGGAATGAGCCATTCGGAAGCAGAGGTTTGCAAACGTGAATATAAGTTTTCGTGAATTATCTGGGGCCTTTGACTGTCTGATTTTTGCTGCTCTATAAACTCTGTTCTGAGCAGAAGACTTTCAATTTTTTCATTTGTCGGGAGGCAATTGATTCCTTTTTCTGCAATTTCTGTGAGCCAGGCCTGGGCATAATCTTCTTTTGAAGTCTGGATTTTTTTGCTTGAAAGGATAAGTTTGCCAAAGCATTTTTCTTCCGTTTTTTGAAGATTGCCGTTTTCAAAGGAACAAACCTGCCGGATTGTACTATGTTTTTCAAGATAATCTGTAATCTGCGGTTCAGGAAGTTCTAAAAAATCAAAAATTACTGCTTCTTTCTGACCGGAAAGGACATCTGGAGCTACGAGATATTGTGGAGCTGCGGTGGTTTTTACGTGGTTCTTTTTGTTACTACGCTCACCTGTGCTGTTGCTAAGGTACAGTTTTGCCTGTCTTCCCCCTGCAAACTGATATTCTGCAGGATCTTTGCCTGGCTCGCTCGTACGTTTTGCCAGTCTGTCGGGATATCCGCATAAAATGAGGAAGTCGCTTTTGTTATCAAAATCATTTATATATTGGCAGGCTTTTAAACGACGCTCAAGGTCATTTATGTAGCGGTTTTTTATATCTGATGAAGATTGAGCATAGGAACCAAAAATAATCAAAAGCTGTTTGCCTTCTTCTAAAAGGCTGGCGCTTTGTTTATCAAAAGCTGCAAGTGCAATTCCCGCAAGCCTAGGATGAAGTCCAAGTGTTAAAGCAGCTTTTCCTTTTTGAGTAATATGTCCGTCTGATTTTATCATTCCTAGTTCAAGCAAAAGAGACTTGCTTTCTTCCCAGGATGCCTTAGAAGGTGGATCCAGCCAATCTATACCATCAACATTAAAAACACCACGCTCGCTGCACTCAAGAACAAGCGGCACAAGATCTGCCCGTAAAATCTCCGGTGGAAAATCTTTTATTCGCACATCATGCTGGTCCCAGAGGCGGATACAAGTTCCCGGACAAAGACGTCCTGCACGACCTTTACGCTGCTCGGCAGAAAATTCACTTTCGGTTTGGGTTGTGAGTTTTTCCATGCCGGTGTTCAAATCCATGCGATTTACACGGGAAAGACCAGAATCTATTACAGTTGTAACTCCCGGTACCGTAAGCGAAGTTTCTGCAATTGCAGAAGAAAGGATTACGCGGCGTTTTGTTTTTTCTTCATTGCGAGACGGAGTGATAATTCGTTTTTGTTCTTCCAGGCTTATACTTGAATGAAGAATGCAGAGTTCCTTGTCGGAGTCGGCATCAAAGAGTCCTGTTGCAAGAAGTTCGTCCTGTGTTTTGCGGATATCGGAAATACCCGGTAAAAAGACGAGGATGTAACCTTGACCTTCGGCCCCTTCGACAAGCTCAGGGACCACAGAGGCCACACTCTTCCCCGGCTCATATTTTACTTGTACA
>JAEEGJ010022472.1_pt1 | contig 13386 bp, 10 predicted proteins | sample 8958761 | NCBI WGS metagenome assembly JAEEGJ01 (sample SAMN16246546, study PRJNA631951) | gut metagenome | biome: gut microbiome; feature: rumen; material: RS-attached | host: Bos | place: Iran: Karaj | collected 2018-10
CATGCCGCCGCCGAAGCCGCCCATGCCGCCGCCGAAGCCGCCCATGGCCGGAGCGCCGCCGTTACCAGCACCAGCGCCTGCGCCGGGGCCGGCCGGAGCCTGTGCGAAGACCGTGATCGCGAGGGCGATCGCCGCTGCGCAACCGAGGAAATGACCGAGTTTCATATTGAACTCCTTGTGATTTGTTTGCGTGAGCCTGAATCCTTACGCCACCTGGCGAGGGGATTTTGAGCTCACTTGTTTGGTTGTTTCGGGATTTCTGCGTTAATATACAATCGTGCAAATGATTTTTCAATAGTAAATGATATGTAAAATATGATAAAAGCATGTAGTATTTGTTGAGAAATGTAAAAACCTTAATCTTTGATTTTGTGTAATCTCTAAACTGCTTTTCGCCTGAAATACAATCCTTCCTCCATTGATTATTTATCAGGAACCGTAACTTTTCTTAACGTACCGGAGAAATGCCGCCACGCTCAATGATTGGTGATCCGGTCGTGTTTTGAGCTTATCCGAGCACAAAAATCCCGCTGCTCCTTGGGAGAGACAGCGGGATGCGATTTCGACTTGATGCGGAGAAGCGCCCGGATTACAGGCCTTCCTCCCCGTCGTCGATCGTCTCGTTGATGATGTCCATGGCCTGCGAGATGACGGCCAGCTCTTCACTGGTGCGTGTCCTGAGGTAGCCCTCGATGAACTTGTTGAACCTTTCGACGACCTCGCTGATGAACTTCGCGCCCTTGTCGGAGAGCGAAATCCGCACGTTTCTGCGGTCGTTGGGGTCGTCTGTGCGGACGAGGTATCCGCTCTGGACGAGCTTGTCGACGAAGAGGGACGCGCCGGCGGAGGTGAGCCCGGTCACGGCCATGATGCGGCTGAGGTTGCACGGCATGGCGAACCGGACGATCATGAGCTGGTTGAACTGGCTGCGCTGGATCTCGTACGCATGCTCCTTCCAGTCCTTTTCGAGGAATTCGCGGTGCTTGCGTTCGAGGAGGCGGACCATCTTCTTGAGCGCCTCGAGGTCCGGCGAAGTCTCAGGAAGCGGCGCCCCGGCTCCGGGGCGCTTCGCCTGTTTGCCGCCGTTCTTCGTCATCACTTCATCTCCTTGTAGTCGTCGTTGATGAAGTTGCCGACTTTGTCGAGGCGTTCGACGCGGTCCGCGCGGTCCTCGTCGAGGCCGTACTGCTGGAAGAACATGTTGCCGACGCGGCTGGTCATGCCCTTGTTGACGCTCCTGACGATCTTGCCGAGGTCTTCGGAGATGTCCGCGCCGACCTTGTCGTCCGGGTTGGAGTATTCGACCCTGGCGACCACGACGAGCTGGGACTGCTTGATGGACTCGGATTCGGTGGAGACGGCGCGTCCAATGACGGGGAGGTCCTTCAGGAAGGGCAGGCCGGCGGTGCTGCGGACGGACTCGGATTTCTTGAGGCCGCCGATCACGAATTCCTCGGCCTCGGTGCCGATCTGGAACGTGGTCCCGGTCTGGGACTTGCTCATGCGGGCGGAGCCGTCGGCGTTCCAGCCGAGCAGGGAGATGCTGTCGAGGTCGAAGCGGATCTTGGCGGCCTTGGAGGTGACGACCGGGGTCACGCGGAGGTCGAACAGGAAGCCGTCGGTGACCATCGGGTACTGGAGCCAGCCGTGGATGATGCCGGGCGCGGCGTTCGCGTTGTCCCAGTTGGTGTTGTAGTACGCGCCGTTGACGACGGTGCCGTCGGCCTTGACGTAGCCGGTGAGGAACTTGGCGAGCGGGCTGGTCTTGGAGTCGCTGCCGAAGACGAGCGCGGAGACGTCGCCGTAGGTGTTCGTGCCGGTCTGGGTGCCCATGGTGCGGAGCGTGTATCCGTCGGGCTTGATGATGGCGGAGGTGCCGGCGTCCTTGTAGAGTTCCTTGATCTTGGAGTAGGGCTGGATCTTCGTGATGGCCTCGCGGAGGATGGTGTCCGGGTTCGGATCGGTGTAGGCGAACTCGCCCGTGCCTTCGGCGATGGTCTTCGCGCCGGCGGTGTAGAACGTGCGGTCATAGAAGAAGCCGGATGCGACCTGGACGGTGGAGACGGTGCGGTTCTGCGCCACGATCTCGCCGCGGGCGAGGATCTTGGCCTTGCCGATGGAGGTCATGAAGTCGAGGTAGCGGCTGTTCCACTTCGGATTGAAGTTCCAGTAGGAGACCTTGTTGAAGCTGGTGTCCTGGACGCTGCTGGTGAAGAATGTGCCCCAGTTGCGGCTCATCATGGCGCCGGCGGAGAAGAGGTCGACGCCCTCGTTGTTCTTCCAGCTCTGGAAGTCGACGCCGATGCGGTCGTCGTTCTCGGCGTAGATCTCGATGATGCGGTAGGATATCTTGACCTCGGGGATCGGGCGGTCGTAGCTCACGAGGAGCTTGCGCATGTCTTCCCAGGACCATTCCGGGGCGCAGATCACGAGCGCGTTGAGCTCGCCGTCGACCAGGACCGTGCTGGGGGAGATTTCGAACTGCGGATCGAGGTCGGAGGAGCCGACCTTCAGGAGCATGTCGCGGAGGTTCGCGGCCTTGCTGGCGCGCGGGAAGTAGATGCGGGTGCCCGCGTCGCCGGAGTAGGTGAGGCCCTTGCGGTCAAGCGCGGCGACGATGCTGTCGATGCCGCGTCCGTCCTCGTTGTCGCTGAAACGGTATTCTTCGGCGGAGACGAGGACCACGCCGGTGCCGTCGTCGAACTTGACGGCGGTGGCCTGGGCGGGGCTGGTGCTGACGCTGCGCGCGCCGACTGCCGCTTCAAGATAGCTGCGGACCGCGTAGGGGTCGGCGTTCTTGATCGTGTAGGGCTTCGTGATGACGAAGGGATCGGTATTGTCGCGGATGACGGTGACTTCCTTCGTGCCGTCCTTCACGTCGATGTTCAGTTTCGCCTGGACTCCGGTCGGGGCGTAGCCGCCGGTCGGAGCGCCCTGGTCGCTCTTGGGGGAGCCGGGGATCGCCTGCGGGGTGACCGTGAGGTGGGAGGGGACCTGCGCGCCTTCGAGGACGGTGACGTTCGGCGGGGGCTGCGGGAGCTGGTCGGAGTTGCAGGAAGCCGCGACGAGTCCGGCGGCGAACGTCAGGATGATGTTTCTGTAGAGTTTCGTTTTCATGGATCAGTCCTCGCTTTCTTCTTCGGCATTCTGTTCCGCGGCGGGTACTGCCCTGGGGGCATCGTCTTCGCTGGCACGGAAGGGATTTTCGATGCGGCGCTTCACGTCCTTGTTCACGCTGGTGGTCTGCGGGATGCCTTTCTGCTCGTCGGGGTGGAGCAGGACGGCTTCGGCGGTCACGATCACGTAGGTGCGTTCCTTGATGCTGGTGACGGTGCTGAAGAGGTACTTGATGACGGGGATGCGGCAGAGGATCGGGAGGCCGATGGTCTGCTCGACGTCGTTTTCCTTTTCGTACACGGTCAGGACTTTCTCCATGCCGAGGCCGAGGGTGGCCGCGCCCGCGCAGAGGACGTTGTTGCTGAGTTCGGCGCCGGTGTTGCCGCGCTCGACGACGTCCTTGAAGTACAGGGAGTAGTCGAACATCACGCAGCCGTCGGTCTTGGCCATCTGGCTGTTGAGGTCGGAGGCGGCGTCGGCGACTTTATATTTCGGGTCGTAGGCTCCGGCGGGGGCGTTTTCCTGCGGGAGGCAGATGAACGGGTTGAGGATCTGGACGTCGAGAGCCGGCGGATCGGCGTACTTGTTGCCGTCCTCGTCCTCGTAGTAGCTCTTGCCGACGAAGGTGCGGCCGAGCACGTTTTTGGCGATGTTCTGGTATTCCGGATACATCGAGGCGCGGTAGATGAACGGGGCCTTGTCCGGGGCGCTTTCCTGCACGCCGCGGACCAGCGCGTACTCGTCGAGCGAACGCACGGGCGTGTTCACCATGGTGAGGGACACGTTCGCGGCGGCGGATGCGTTGCCGGACTGCTGGAGGCAGCGGATGAAGCTCATGTCGAACTGCGGCGCGGTGAAGAATCCGCCGTAGTCCCAGGTGGATGTGGCGGCGAACACCACGTCCTCCAGGACCTGGTCGACGGAGAGACGGCCGACATTGTAGCTGAGGTTCAGCAGATTCACGCCGGGGCCGTTCTTCCATGCGAGGTAGTCGAATCCCCAGTCTTTGAGGTCGCTGTCGCGGAGTTCGTAGTAGTTCAGGCGGAGCGCCACCTGGGGCAGGGGGCGGTCAAGCTCGTCCTTGAGGAATTCGAGCGTGCCCTGTGCGGAGTCGGTCTGGTCGCGCCAGAAGATCGTGTTGGTCTCCTCGTTCACGTACGACTTGCCGACGGAGCTGCCGAGCGTCTTGTCGATCAGGTCGGTGAATTCCTGCGCGGCGCGGTATTTCGGGGTGTATGCGATGCGCGCCACGCCGGTGCCCTGAATGCCCTTCTGGCCGGGGCGGTCGAGCGCGGCGACGATCTCGTCGACGTAGGGCAGGAAGTCCTTGCCCGTGGATACGAGGATCGCGTCCTTCGAATCGGGGCCGATGGCCGTGACGCGGCGGATGGTCGAATTGCGGTGGTAGCGCTGGATGGCGGAGTTCACGAACGGCAGCACGGATTCGGAGGTCACGTTCTTCAGCTCGTAAACGCGGCTGTCGAAGCGGACTTGCGCGTCGTCCTGCTTCAGGTGAATGGTTCTGACGGAGGCGTCGTCGTCCTGCTGCGCCTGCGCGTTCGCGGCAAGCGAAACGAGACAGAGCGTCCCGGCGGCCAGGCAGAGAAGATTTCTTGCGGTCTGGTTCATTTGGTTCCTGTGTAGGTTGGATTATGGGTATGTGTGAGGGAAAAACGATATGAAAATACGAAAGCGCCCCGGTTTTCTGTTTCCCGGGGTGCGGACGGGATCGGGATCCGATCAGAGGAAATTGAAGCCGACGACGATCACGTCGCCCTTGGTGTCGTGCCCGGCGAGGACGCGGAACAGCGCTTCGCTGTAGTATTCCTTGCCTTCCTTGTTCTTGAGCACGAACCGGACTTTCCAGATGTACGGCGTGATCGCGACGTGTTCGAGCTTGGTGACGTAGCTGAACGACACGGGCTCGCCGAGCGTTTCCGTGATGACCTTGCGCGAGAGCGCGAACTTGTCCTTGCCGAACTCCTCCTTCATTTCGGGCGAGAGCAGGGAAATGAACTTGGACGCGTCGTCCTTCAGGAACGCCTCGAGCAGTTTGCGGGAGTAGTCGCGTTCCTCCTGCGCTTCTTTTGTGAGCTCGGCATCGACGGGGTCGGTCGGGAGCTCGCGGATGGTCGTGCAGGCGGAGACTGAGGCGGCGAGGAGAACGGCGGCGAAGGCGGAGAAGCGGGAGATGGTCATGTTTTTTGCTCTTTCTGAAAAGAATCTTTGGATAAAAATAGTTTTGTCTGAAAGATAATATACACGAAAGATGTTAAAAAGTCAAATAAAAATCAGCGAAAAACCCCTGAAATCGTACAAAAAGGAGGACAGCCCCTCCACTGAAGCAGTATCCGGCTGCGCTCGGATACGGTGTGGCAGGAAAGATGCGAGGAGAAGCTGAGGCAGGAATCAGTCTTCGGCGGAGTCGTCGTCGGAACTGGAAGCGGAATCGCCGTTTGCACGGGCCGCGGCGTCGCGGGCGTCGATCACGAGCACGATTTCGCCTTTCCAGTTGACCTTCTTCGCCTGCTCGGCGAGTACGGAGGCGGGGCCGCGGAGGATCTGTTCGTGGATCTTCGTCGCCTCGCGGACAAGCGCAAGCGGGGTGTCGGGACCGATGACTTCGGCGACCTCGGCGAGGAGCTTGGCGATGCGGAACGGCGATTCGAAGACGACGGCGGTGCGCTTGTCGGCTGCGATGCGTTCGAGCTCGGCGCGGCGGCGTCCGCTCTTGACCGGGACGAAGCCGTGGAACGTGAAGTGGTCGGAGGGGAGGGCGCTGGCGGAGATCGCGAAGGTCAGCGCGGAAACGCCGGGGATGATGACCGGTTCGATGCCGGCCTCCACCGCGGCGCGAATGAGCATGAATCCGGGATCGGCGATGCACGGAGTGCCGGCGTCGCTCACGAGCGCGGCGTTGAGTCCGTCCTGGATGCGCCGGATGAGCGCGGGGGTGCGGGCGTGTTCGTTGAAAATGTGGTAGGACTCCAGCGGCTTTTTGATGTCGAAATGCTGGAGCAGGATGGCCGTGCGGCGCGTGTCTTCGGCGAGGATGAGGTCGGCCTCTTTCAGGACGCGGAGCGCACGGAGCGTGATGTCCTCCAGATTGCCGATGGGCGTGGCGACGATATAGAGCTTGCCGGAAGGGGAAGATGCGGGACGGTCTGCCAAGTCCATGACGGAACGGAGCTCCGCTCAGCGGTGCTCGAAGAACTCGGATTTTTTCTGCTCGAGGAGAAGTCCGACGCGGTCGAGGTCGATGGGCGTGTAGCCGTTTTCCTCAAGGAACGCGCAGAATTCGAGCCAGTCCGTGTGGTTCCATTCGCCATTGTGTCGGGTGACGAACTCCTGAGCGAGGCTTGTTTTCGCGAGCCGCGCCAAATTTTTTTCAGCAATGGAAGAAGACGACATTGGGCTTACCTCATGTTTTTTGAAAAACGGATTATTTAATATACACCGGAAGTCAAAAAAAGCAAGAAAAGACTTGATATTTTTGCGAAAAAAAGTTTTTGTTCTGCAAATGGTTCCCCGATCACACGCGGTTATATTAATGTATGAATAAGTGCTTTCGGAAACGGCGGGAACGGGAGAACCGGACGGCTTTTCGGGGGGGGGCGGCCTTTGGGGCGCTGTCAATGGACTTTGATATGCAGACGGGCGAGGACGTCTCCGCACAGGTGCAGGGAGCCGCAGAGTACGGTCGGCCGTGCGGGATCGAGCGTGGCAAGCGCGGCATCCAGGCCGGAATCGGACGCGGGGACTCCCGGCGCGATGCCGGCAAGCTCGGATTCGAGCTCGGCTGCGGACTTGCTGGGACGTGCGGAATCGGGGCGGACGAAGACGAACTCCGTGGCGAGCGGCGCGAGCTGACGCAGGCTGTCGACCGTGTCCTTGTCGGAGAACGCCCCGAAGATGAAGCGGAATCGTTTTCCGGGGAAGACTTCGCGGAGGGTTTCCGCGAGCACGCCGATCCCCTCGGGATTGTGGGCTCCGTCCAGTACGAGCCCGAATTCGGGATACAGGTCGAAACGCCCCTGCCAGACCGTCCGGCGGAGGCCGTCGATCGCCGCGGCGAAATCGAAGCCGCCGAGGTCGGCGAGGTAGCGCAGCACGGAGAACGCAAGCGCGGCGTTCCGGCGCTGGTGGGGGCCCGCCAGCCTGAGTGACAGCGGGACGTCGTCGAACGTGAAATGCTGTTCCACGGCGCGGCCTCCGTCGAGCAGGCGGACGCAAGTCGGTGCGGAGGGCTCGGGCGGGATGCGGAACGGTGCGGCGAGCTCGGCGGCGCGGAATCCGATCACGTTGCGTGCAGGGATCGGGGTGCCGGAGGAACAGTACACGGGGATGCCTTTCTTGATGATCCCGGCCTTTTCGCCCGCGATCTTCTGAAGCGTGTTCCCGAGGTATTGCGCGTGCTCCATGGAGATGCCCGTGACGACGGAGACGAGCGGCGTGACGATGTTCGTGGCGTCCAGCCTGCCGCCCATGCCGACTTCCCAGACCGCATAGTCGCATTTTGCGCGCGTGAAGAGCAGCGCGGCGATGAGCGTGGTGACCTCGAAATAGGTCGCCTTCATGCCGCTGCGTTCCAGTTCGGCGACCGCGGGCAGGACGACGTCCTGAACGGCGCAGAGCTGGTCTTCCGTGACCGGACGCCCGTTGATGCGGAAGCGTTCGCATGGGGAAACGAGGTGCGGCGAGGAGTAGAAGCCCGTACGGAAACCGGCGGCGCGGAGCCCGGATTCGATCATGGCGCAGACGGAGCCCTTGCCGTTGCTTCCGGCGACGTGGATGAATTTCAGGCTGCGTTCGGGCGAACCGGCGGCTTTGAAGAGCGCGCGCGTCTGGTCGAGGCCGAGCTTGATGCCGAAAAATTCAAGCGAGGCCAGCCAGTCGAGGAATTGCCTGTTTGTCATGGCTGAGGAACCAATGCTTTTTTTTGCATGGGGCGATCAATTCGGATAATGTATCGGCATGTTTCGTGTGTCCGGGCGGAGCCGGACACTGTATCAGCACACTTTGTGTGTCATTTCAGAATGGGGGACCAGTTGGACTGGCCGACCTTGCCCTTGCCGGAAACGAGCAGGCGTTTTGCGCCGAGCCAGGTGTCGATCACGTAAATGCCGCCGTCCATGGTCAGCGTGACGTGGCGGTTGTCGGGGGCCCAGGACGGGTCTTCGCCGCGGAACGTGTTGTTTCCGGGGACGCCGATCTGCTCCATGCTGGCGGATTTGCCGTCGGCGCTGAGCTTCGCGACGCGCAGTTCGTAGTTGCGGTTGATCTTGGCGCAGTAGGCGAGCTTGTTGTCGGAGGACCAGGACGGCGCGACGCGTTCGCTGCCGACGAGGCCGGAGATCACGGCTGCCTTGCCGCCCGCGGACGGCGTGGTCATGTAGAGGATGGGACGGCCGCTCTGCATGTCGGAGACGAAGCAGAGTTTCTTTCCGTCCGGGCTCCAGCGCGGGCTTGCCTCGACGGGTTTCCCGGAGGTGAGCTTCGTGAGCTGGCTGCTGCCTGCTTCGAGCGGACGGAGGTAAAGATCGACCTGGTTGTTGCGGGAAAGGATCATCGCGAGGGTCTTTCCGTCGGGCGACAGCGAGCCGATGCCATCGACGCCTCCGTCTTTTGTGAGGCGGCGGGGGCCGAGTTCCAGGTTGTGCTGGATGAGGTTCGTCGAGAAGCCTTCGTAGTAGCTGTAGATGACGCTTTTTCCGTCGGGCGTCCAGACGGGGTGCACGCAGAGCGAATCATGATGCGTGAGTGGCTTGATGTTCGTGCCGTCGAAGTCGCAGATGTAGATTTCGCGGTTCTTTGCGCTTGTGGCGGCGGAGAACACGATCTTCGAGTTGCAGATGCCCTGAATGTTGAAAAGCTTTTTCAGGACCGTGTCGACCGCCGTGTGCGCCGCGGCGTCCACATCCTTGCTGTTGGAGATGTTGAAGGCGTCGGTCGCGACGCCCGCGCTGTTCGAGATCGTGACGGTGAAGTCCTGCAGCGAACCTTTTGCCGAAACGTGGTAGGTGGCTTTGCCGGAGCTGAGCACGGTGAACCAGCCGCAGTTCCTGAAGTCCGAGAGGATCTTCGCGGAAAGCGCCTGATCGGAGAGGCCGCCGGTGAAGAGAAGCGTCGGGTTGGCGTTCTTGGCCTCCGCCGTGACCACGATGCCGCCGGAAGCGCTCTGCGCGAAAACGGAGAGGACGGCGGCGAAAAGGATCGCCGCCGTCAGTAAGAGCTTGATTTTTTTCATGGGTTGCGTCATGTGTCCTGTACTAAGTTCAAACATCCTGAATGAAAAGCGGGATCATTCCTTCTCGTCGGCTTTTTCGTCAGCCTTCGTTTCGGCTTTTTCATCGGCTTTCTGTTCCGCCGGACGGACGTTCGGGTTCGTGCCCGGGATCGCGGGTCTCACGCCCATTCCGGGGGCCGGTCCCATGCCCATTCCGGGGCCCATGCCCGCGCCGGGCATGCCGGGGCCCATGCCGCCGGGAACGGTGCCGGGGATCGTGCCGGGGATGGTGCCGGGTCTCGTGCCCATTCCGGGGCCCATGCCGGGCATGCCGCCGCCCATACCGGGCATGTTGCCCATGCCGGGCATGCCCATGTTGATGCCCATGCCGGGGAACCAGCCTCTGCGCGGGACGGTGGGGCGGATGGTCGGGAACCTGGTCTGTCCGGCGGCGCTGCCGGTTTCGGGCTTGGTCTCCTCCGCCTTTGCCGTAGTGGAGGAAGCCGCGCCGTCTTCGGGCTGGACATACCGCGGGATGTATTTCAGCAGGGACGCGTATTTCGCGGCGAAATTGGCGTTCGCGGAGAAGACGTCCGTGATGCCTTCCCTGTTGATCTTTTCAAGTTCGCGGACCGCGGGCTCGTAGCCGTTCGCCGCCGCCTCGTGAAGCATGACCAGCGCGGTCATTTCGTCCTTTTCGACCTTGAAATCGTCATTGCCGTTCATGAAGATGTTGGCAAGCGCCACGGCGGCGAGGGGGCTGGTCTGGACGGAGCGGAACGCCGGATCGAGGCTGGTCGGGTCGTATTCCTCGCCCTCGACTTTTTCGAGCTCCTCGAGGTAGGCGTTGAAATAGCTCGGGTATTTGAGCTTGTAATCGTGCTGGACGAGCAGGTCGGTGTATTTCTGGGCGAGTTCGGGGACGGGATCGGGCACGCCGTAGCGGGCGCCGCCGCGGGTGTAGAGCTTCACGAGCAGGTCCATGGAAGTCACGTGCCCCTTGTCGGCGGCCTGGATCATGTATTCGAGGGACTTCTTGAAGTCGCGGCTCTTGTTTTCGGTGCCGCCGGAACGGTAGCAGACGGAGAGCGTGTAGAGCCAGTCGGGATCTTCGGGGTGCGGGTCGAGCTCGAGCGCCCAGATCATGCGAGCGTATTCGCGGCTGCCGGCTTCGCGGAAATAGTCCTCGACGGCGAGGAAGTAGCCCGCGTTGGATGCCATGTGGAGGCGTTCGAAATAGTCGGCCTGGGCCCGCTTGTCGTACTGTTTCAGGCGCACCTTGTCGGCCTTGAATTCCTTCGCCTTCAGGTAGATGTCTTCGGCGGACCAGCTCATCTGGACGTTGCTGCGGATGACGTTTCGTGCGCCGCGGAGGTCGTTTGCGAGGATGAGGTACTGGAACTGCTTGTAGGGATCCTTCTGCTGCTCGACGTAGCGGAGCATGCGTTTCGCGGCGGTTTCGCGCGTGTCGGCGGAGGCGAGCGCGAGGTCGTAGTAGGCGTTGCCCTTCTCGACGTCGATGGGGATGAAGTTGCGTCCGAACGTGTAGATGTCGCCGAGGTCGATCGCGGCGTTCAGGTCGCCGTAGCGGACCGCGAGCTCGTAGATCTCCAGCGCCTTGTTGGTCTCCTTGGGGAAAGTCGTGCCGGAGAACATGTTGCTGGCGAGGAAGTAGGCCGCGACGGGATCGCCCGCGCGCGCCTTGCGTTCGAGGAACTTGGAGAACGCATCGACGTTCTCTTTTCCTGCGGCGCGGAGCATGCCGATGATCTCGGGGATGCGCTTTTCATTCTTCGTGAAAACGTCGAAGAACTCGAACATGGCGGCGTCCGGATCGGCCTTGAGCCCGATGGAGTCGATGCCCTTCATGAAGATGCGGCCGAGCGCGAGACGCGCCTTTTCGTTCTGCACGGAGGCGAAAAGATAGTAGCGGAACGCGAGGTCGAGGTTGGGCTGGACGCCCTTGCCGTTTTCGTAGCATTCGCCGAGCATGGAGTGGACCTCGAAATACTGTTCGGCGGAGAATTCCTGGGACGGCTGAAGCTTGGCGAGCTCGAGCAGATACTCGAACGCGGTCTTCTGTCCGGCGCGGAGGGAACCCTGCCCGGAGAGGCGTGACATGGCGAACTGGTATCGTGCGGAAATGCTGCCGAGTTCGGCGGCGCGGCTGAGGTAGCGCTGGGCGTCGCGGTCGTTGTCCGCCTTGCGGGTATGGAGCTGGCCGCTCTGGGCGAGTTCGTAGAGGCGGAAAGCGGCGTTGGCGTTGCCTCTGGCTTCCTGGGCGATGAGCGCGGCGTGTTCGGGGCGCTGTGCATAAAGCGCGGGCGCGAGCAGCGCGGCGCAGCAGATGGCTGTAAGTTTCTTTTTCATGGTCACACCTCGCGAAGTTAAGCGTTTACTTGGAGACCTTTGGATTTGAGGTAGGCTTTGAGCTCGCCGATGTCGATCATGTGGAAATGAAAGACGGAAGCGGCGAGCAGGATGGAGGCGCCCGCCTCGGCTGCCTCGTAGAAATGCTCCATCGTCCCGGCGCCGCCGGATGCCACGATCGCGGCCCGGCAGTTCTGGGCGAGGATGCGGATGAGCGGGAGATCGTACCCGGTGCGCGCGCCGTCGCCGGCCTTGCTGGTCGGGAGGATCACGTTGACGCCGGTGTCGTCGACGAACTTGGCGAATTCGAGGGCGTCGGTGCCGGTGGCGGTGCGTCCGCCGTTGATGTAGACTTCATACCCGGAGGGCATGGACTTGTTCGCATCGACGTCGATCGCGGCGGTGATGCGGTCCGCTCCGAACTCCTTCACCAGAGAAGCGAGGAGCTTGCGGTTTTTGTACGCGGCGGAGCTGATGGAGATGCAGTCCGCGCCGGCGGAAAGCACGGCTTCCGCGCCTTTTTCGTCCGCGATGCCGCCGCCGACGGTGAACGGGACAGTGGCAGCCGCCGCGACGGACTTCACGACGTCGAGGAGCGTGCCGCGGTTTTCGACCGTGGCGTTGATGTCGAGCAGGGCGAGCTGGTCGGCCCCGGCGGCGCAGTAGGCTTCGGCGCAGGCGACGGGGTCGCCGGCGTCAGCGATATCGATGAAGTGGACGCCCTTCACGACGCGTCCGTTCTGCATGTCCAGGCAAGGCATGATTTGAACTTTGTTCATGGGAACTCCTGAAAAAAAGTTGTGTGGAAGATTGAATTTTACTATATAATATACCGCAATGAGCTTAATTCAAGCGGAAAAAGCCAAAAACGGCGTTTTTTTTTGAAAAAAATGCGGGTCGTTTCAGGAAATAAAGCGAATTGAGTAAAAAATACCCGCAAAAACGGGAGAAAGCATTTTTGCGGGTACAAAGAAAGGTCCGTTGTTATTTGCCGCGGTCAGCGTCGCACGAGCGTGCTCCTTGCCGCCGCGGATGCGGATGAGGATATCGGACGGCTTGCGACGGTCGTGCCGGTGCGTTTTGCGGTCTCTTTCGTCTTCTCCGCTTTGAGCTGGCGGTCGCGTTCCTCGCGCCTGGCCTGGACGAGCGCGTCTTCGCGGACCTTGCGTTCATGCAGCGCCTTCTGCGCGGCGGAACGTTCCGCAAGCCATTCTTCCCTGGAGAGCTGAGGCTGGACGTGCAGATATTTGAGCGTGCGTTCGGCGATGGCCTTGAACGTGGGGCCGGAGGCGGACCCGCCGTAGCGGCTGCCGACGGTCGGATCGTCGCAGGTCACGAGCAGGACGAACTTCGGGTCCTCCGCCGGGACGAAGCCGACAAACGAGGCGTAGTAGCGGTTGGAATAAGCGCCGTTGATGACCTTCTGCGCGGTGCCGGTCTTGCCCGCCACGTGGAAGCCTTCGATGGCGGCTTCCGTGCAGGTGCCTCCCGCCTCGGTCACGCCGATCATCATGTCGGTGATCATCTTCTTCGTGGTCTCGGGATTTGCGAAAATGCTCTTCTTTTCCCTGACTACGGGCATGACGCGCACGTCGTCGCCGCGTTCAATGCGGTCGACGATGCGGAGGTCGATCTTGTACCCGCCGTTCGCGATCATGCAGTAGGCGCGTGCG
>JAEEGJ010022479.1_pt1 | contig 13382 bp, 11 predicted proteins | sample 8958761 | NCBI WGS metagenome assembly JAEEGJ01 (sample SAMN16246546, study PRJNA631951) | gut metagenome | biome: gut microbiome; feature: rumen; material: RS-attached | host: Bos | place: Iran: Karaj | collected 2018-10
ACCCTGATCCGGATCATCAACCGGATCACTAGACCGAACTCGGGAGAAGTTCTGTTCGGCGGCCGCCCCATCACCCAGAGGGATGTGGAAAGAATCGGCTATATGCCTGAGGAACGCGGTCTCTATCGCAAGATGAAAGTGGGCGACCAGGTGATGTACCTCGCCCGCCTCAAGGGCATGAGCTCCGCCGATGCCCGCAGGGAGCTGAAAGAGTGGTTCGTACGCTTCGGAATACAGGACTGGTGGGACAAGAAGGTGGAAGAACTTTCCAAAGGCATGGCCCAGAAGCTCCAGTTCATCACGACCGTGGTCCACAAGCCGGCGCTTATGATACTGGACGAGCCTTTCTCCGGCTTCGATCCCGTCAACACCGAAATCATCCGCCAGGAGATCCTGCGCCTCAAAGATGAAGGCGCCACCATCATCCTGTCCACCCACAATATGGAATCCGTCGAAGAGCTCTGCGACAACATAGCCCTCATCAACAAGGCCAGGCTGGTGGTCACCGGAGGCACGAATGAAATCCGCCGCCGCTACGGCCAGGACAACGTGGAGATCGAATACACCGAAGGCGTGGAGAGAAGGACCGAGACCGTTGCCCGGCAGGACGTGAATTCCCGCCTTCAGGAACTCATCGCTTCCGGCGTGCGCCTGAACTCCTTCAAGGAGCTCATTCCCAGAATGAACGACATCTTTATCAAACTCGTAACGCAGGAGGAGGAGTAGCACCATGAATTTCAGAACATTAGGCATTATCATCCAGAGGGAATACCTCAACAAGGTCAAGAAGAAGAGTTTCCTTATCATCACATTCCTCGCCCCGATCCTGTTTGCAGCGCTGTGCATTCTGCCCGCCCTCATCATGGCAGGGGCAAAGGAAGAGGCCAAGAAGGTCGGCGTCATCGACCGTTCCGGAATCGTCACACCCTATCTTGAGAGCGGGGAGACGGTCGAGTATGTGTTCCTCCAGGACGTCCTGCCGGAGGAAGTCAAGACGGACCTTTCCAAGTACGGCATAGACGTGCTGCTCAGCATTTCGGAGCTGGACACCGCTCAGCGCACCGTCACGGCCGATTCTTATTCCGAAAAGCCTCTCGGCATGGACACGGGTGCCATCATAGAGAACCGTATCAACGATGCCGTCGAGGCCTATCGCATCGAGTCCTACGGCATTGAGAATCTCGAGGAGATCATGGCCGGGGTGAAGTCCAACGTCCACCTCCACAGCTACACCGTGGACGAGTCCGGCAAGGAGACCATTTCCGAATCCGGTGTGTATATGGCCATTTCCATGTTGCTCGGTATGGCCATCTATATGTTCATCGCCCTGTTCAGCGGAATGGTCATGTCTTCCGTGATCGAGGAAAAGAGTTCCCGCGTGGTGGAAGTCCTCGTCTCGTCCGTGAAGGCCACCGAACTCCTGTTCGGCAAGATCATAGGCGTGGCTCTGGTGGCCCTGACACAGTTCCTGCTTTGGATAGTGCTCACGCTTGCCATCCTCGCCGTCGCCTCCGGCTTTATCGGCAAGGACAAGCTGATGGGCGCCCTTTCCAGCACTGATACGGCCCAGATGACGGAGATGATGGCTCCCGGCGTGCATATGCCCGGAGATGTCCCTTCGCTCGAAGAGCTCACAGCTCCCTCCGACAGCGTGGCCGTGGCCTCCGCGGAGCCTTCCGGCATGCAGGCCGTCCTGAGCACGCTTTCGAATATCAACCTCGCCGAACTGCTCGTTTCGTTCCTTGTTTTCTTCATCTTCGGTTATCTGCTCTATGCTTCGCTCTTTGCGGCCATAGGCTCGGCGGTGGAGAACGAGGGCGACAGCCAGCAGCTGCAGCTGCCTGTCACCGTGCCGCTGCTCCTCGGCTTCTTCATTGCGATCTATGCATTCAAGGCCCCCGACAGCGCCCTGGTGTTCTGGGGATCGATGATTCCCTTCACTTCGCCTATAGTGATGCTTGCCCGCATTCCGTTCGGGGTGCCCGCCTGGGAAATCATCCTTTCTGCCGTGCTCCTGATTGCGACCTTTGCCGTGTGCGCATGGATTTCCGCCAAGATCTACAAGGTGGGCATCCTTATGTTCGGCAAGAAGTCCACTTGGAAGGACCTTTGGAAATGGTTTAAACAGAAATAATTATGAGAAAAACTGTGTTATTGTTGTTCCTGCTTGCTGCCCTTCCCGGCTGCAAGACCGGAATGGTGTGGGAGAAGCTGCCCATCGACGGCCACCGCACGGGCGTCACCGCCCCTACGGCAGACAACATCCCCGAGGCCCTCGGCACCGTGGATCCTGCGACAGGCGCCTACACTGCTCCCAACGGCACCGTCTTCGACGGAGGTGCGACTCCCAAGGTGGCGTCCCTGCTGATCGAGGCCCAGCCGCAGATGGCAGAGGTCAAGGAAGTTATAGCGTTCTCCACCCGCGCAATGTCGGCCGAAGCTCCTGAATCGGAGCTCAGCAACTTCGTGGTGGACTTCCTCCGCAGCAAGGCGGAGACAATGTTCAAGCGCAAGATGGACGTGGGCATCATCAACTTCGGCGGAATCCGCGTGGATATGCCGGAGGGAGACGTGCTCCTCGACGACATACGCTCCATGTTCCCCTTCAACAACAAGATCTGCATGGTCGAGCTGCCCGGCCAGGAGCTTCTGCGCCTGATGGACGACGTGGCAAAATACGGCCCCCAGTGCCTCAGCGGCGTGAAAATGGTCATTGCCGACAAGAAGGTGGAAAGTCTTGAGGTCGGAGGCAAGAGCGTGGATCCCAAGAAGAAATACAACGTGGCGACCGTGGACTTCCTGCTCGACGGCGGCGACAATATCAGCGTTGCGCGCGGAGCCACCAAGCTCACGATCAGCGAGGTGATCATCGGAAAGGCCATCGAAGAGTATGTCCGCCAGCTGACTGCTGAAGGAAAGGCAATCGAATATCAGACCGACGGGAGGGTCGTAGTGAAATGATGAAACGGATACTTACCATCGTGGCGGCTGCGGCCGCCCTGTGTGCATGCGGGCCCAGGCTCGTGATACTCCACACCAACGACACCCATTCGCATATGGACCCCATGCGTGACGGCAAGGGCGGCATCATTGAAAGGGCCGCTTTCGTCGATTCAGTCCGCAAGGCCGAAGGCGAGTCCAAGGTGCTTCTTCTCCACGCCGGCGACTTCGACCAGGGTACGTCCTACTATTCCCAGATGCACGGCCGCCTGGAGGCGAAGATGCTCGACGCTCTCGGTTATGACGCCGTGGCTCTCGGCAACCATGAGTTCGACGACGGCATCGAAGACCTGACAGAGCGCCTCCGCGACGTCAAATGCCCGGTCGTGTGCGCCAACCTCGACCTCAGCTCCTTTGAGCTCGGACAGTATGTAAAGCCCTACACCATAGTGAACAAGGGCGGCATGAAGATAGGCATCATCGGCCTCGAGGCGGACATTTCGACCTGCGTCGCCAAGGTGACCTCCTCCCGCATTCCCCAGTTCGACGCCGCTGAAGTGACCAACAAATGGGCCAAGTTCCTCAGGGAAGAGGAGAAGTGCGACATGGTCATACTCCTTTCGCATTTCGGCTATGTGGGCGAGCCCGAGGGCACCCCCGACGACCAGACGCTCATAGCCAAGAGCCGCGGCGTCGACCTTGTGGTCTCCGGACACTCCCACACTTTCGTCGATGATTTCATCTACATTAAAGACCTGGACGGCAAGCAGGTGCCCATCATCACCGACGGGTGCTGGGGCCTGGACATGGGTATGATCAAAATCTATTGAGCATGATACAGTCGATGACCGGTTATGGCAAGGCAGAGGCCTTGCTCGAAGGCGGAAAACTGACGGTCGAATTCCGTTCAGTCAACGGAAAGAATGCCGATATCGGCATAAAGACATCCCTTCTGCCCAAAGACAAGGAAATGCCGCTTCGCAAGAAGATAGCCGACAGGCTGCAGCGGGGGACCATAGATATGTTCCTCAGCTGGGAGCCCAACGTTTCCCTCTCCGCTGCTGCCATCAACCGGGAACTCGCACTGGACTACTACCGGCAGATAGGCGCCCTGGCTTCCGAGATCGGGGCGCCTGATCCCCGGGAAGAGGATGCGAACTACATCATCTCCACGCTTCTGCGCCTTCCGGACGTAGTCAGCGCCGACAGGCATCCAGTCATAGACGACGCCAACTGGCCTCTGGTGGAAGCGGCGATCGACAGGGCCCTGGATGCCATTTGCGACTACAGGTCCCGCGAGGGGGAGGCCCTCTACCGGGACGTCACTTCCCGCGTCGGCACTATCCTTGAACTTGAAAACGAGGTTGAAGCTTATGAATCGGAACGTATCGAAGCGGTGCGTTCCAAACTCACTAAATCGCTTGAAGAACTGAAAGTCAAATGTGATGCCGAGCGCTTCGAACAGGAGATGGTTTTCTACCTGGAGAAGCTGGACATCAACGAAGAAAAGGTGCGCCTGCGCCAGCACTGCAAGTACTTTATGGACACGATAGACGGCGAGCAGTATCCTGGCAAGAAACTTGGATTCATCATCCAGGAAATGGGGCGCGAAATCAACACCACCGGCTCGAAGGCCAATCATGCCGGCATCCAGAAAGCCGTGGTGCGGATGAAAGATGAACTGGAAAAAATCAGGGAGCAATCCCTTAACATACTATGATATCGAGAATCTTTAAGCCGTGCCTGGTTGCCGCTTTGCTTTTCTCTGTGAAAGCAAACGCGCAGATGCCTGATACGACCGGCATATACGGAGAAAGGAAGGACACGCTGGACGCGTCGGTGTTCACTGCCCGCGGCAACGGCAACTTCCTTTCGAAAGGCAAGGACATACGCACTGAAGTCATCACCGCCGCCGGCCTCTGCAAGATGGCCTGCTGCAACCTGGCCGAGAGTTTTGAGAACTCGGCCAGCGTGACCGTGGGCTACAGCGACGCCGTGACCGGAGCCCGCCAGATCCGCCTGCTCGGGCAGAGCGGCATCTACGTGCAGATGCTGGACGAGAACCGCCCCGTGATGCGTGGCCTGTCAGCCCCCTGGGGGCTCAACTGGGTGCCGTCGCAGTGGCTTGAAAGCATACAGATCGCCAAGGGCGTGACTTCCGTCATCAACGGCGTGGAGTCGATGACGGGCCAGATCAATATGGAGCACCGCAAGCCCACGGACGAGATTCCCCTCTACGTGCAGGCTTCCCTGATGAACGACACAAAGGCCGACATCAACGTGGCGAGTTCCCTGCAGCTGGACGACTACGGCAAGTGGAGCACCGTGATCCTAGCCCATGCAGACCGCAATTTCAGGGCTATGGACCACAATGCCGACTCTTTTGCCGACGACCCCCTGGGTGGCTCCTACTCCCTCTCGAACCGCTGGCTCTATTATGATCCCAGCGGCCTGCAGGTGCGTTTCGGCCTGCGGGGCATCTACGACTCGAAGAAAGGCGGACAGCTGTTTACCGACGCCAATCCCTGGGCCACCGACATCCGGAACAAGAACATCGACGCATACGTGAAGGTGGGCGTGCCCCTGAATGAAGACAACAGCAGGAACTGCGCCGTGGTGGTGGACTACAACTACAGCGACCTTGATTCCAGCTTCGGACGCAATCCCTACGTGGCCGGTCAGCACTCCGCTTTCGTGAACCTGCTGTATCAGGACCAGCATCTTGAGGCGCACCACTTCACATTCGGGCTCAGCAACATGCTGGATGCCTACAGGGAGTCCCTCAACTGGAGGCCCAACATCGGAAGGTCCGCGAAGTTCAACGGCAACACCCTGCTCAACGACCTCGGGGCCTTCGCGGAATACACTTTCCACGCCGCCGACAAGTTCTCCGCAATCGTGAGCACGAGGGCCGACTGGTTCCTCGGTGCCGGCGTTCGGGTCTCTCCCCGTCTGACGCTCCGCTGGACACCCGTGGATCAGCTGGTTATCCGTGCCAACGGCGGCAGGGGACTGCGCTACAGCACCCCTCTGATCGACAACATCGGCATCCTTTCCACCGGCAAGGTCATAAACGGCAATCTCCTGGAGCACCCGCTCGAGGATGCGTGGACCTTCGGCGGCAACATCACCTGGTACCTGCCTTTCGACAAGTCGCAGAAGACCTACATCAGTCTGGACTACTTCGGCACCCGCTTCGTGGACCAGATGCTGGTGGATTACACTGCGTCCGACATCTATATCTATCCTCTGAATGATGTGCCTGAAGGCTATTCCCGCACGGACAGCTTCCAGATTGACTTCTCATCTGAGCCTTTCCGGGGCTTTACGGTCACCCTCACCGGCCGCTATACCGACCCGAGGCAGACTCTTCTTCACCAGTCGGACGACATAAAGCCGATGACAAGCCGCTTCAAGGGCGTGCTGAACCTCCAGTATGCAACGCCTCTCAACAAGTGGATCTTTGATTTCACTGCCTCCTACAACGGCCCTGTGCGGCTCTGGGACTTCATGGCGGACGGCAAGTACAGCCAGGGATATCCTCTCCTCTACGCCCAGGTCACGAAGCGCTTCAAGGGCTTCGACTTCTACGTGGGCGGCGAAAACCTCACGGGCTTTACCCAGCCCGATCCCATTATCGGCGCCTCATCCCCCTGGGCGCCCGGATTTGACGCCAGCTGCATCTGGGGCCCGCTGATGGGCAGGCGCATCTATGCCGGAATCAGGGTGACTCTTTGGAAAACAGAATAAAAGTATATGAGACAGTTTTTAGTTTTGCTTGCTCTCGTGCAAGTGGTATTCGCAAGCACTATCCATTGCGACAAATGCGCAATGAAAGTGAAGGAGAACGTTGGCTTCGAGAAAGGCGTCAAGGACCTCAAGGTCGATGTGCCTGCCAAAACCATCACCGTAGTGTTCAACCCCGCCAGGACTGATACCGTCAAGCTCAAGAAGGCGATAAACAAGCTTGGGTATGAGGCGGAAGTAATTGATTATAAGGTCATAAAGTAATATGGAAGAAGAACGCAAACTCAATTTTCTCGAGGAAATCATCGAGAATGACCTCAAGACCGGCAAGGTGGACAGCATACTCACGCGTTTCCCTCCTGAGCCCAACGGATATCTGCATCTGGGCCACGCCAAGAGCCTCTGCATCAATTTCGGACTTGCCCAGAAATACGGCGGCAAGACCAACCTCCGTTATGATGACACGAATCCGACCAAGGAAGACACCGAGTATGTGGACTCCATAAAGGAAGACATCAAGTGGCTCGGTTTCCAGTGGGACAAGGAACTCTATGCTTCCGACTACTTCGACCAGCTCTATGAATGGGCGGAGCAGCTGATAGAAAGGGGACTTGCCTATGTCGACGACCAGAACCAGGAAGAGATTTCCAAGGGTCGCGGCACCGTGGAGACCCCCGGTACTCCCAGCCCCTGGCGCGACCGCAGCGTCGAGGAGAACCTGCGCCTCTTCCGCGAAATGCGCGACGGAAAGTATGCCGACGGCGAGAAGGTGCTCAGGGCCAAAATAGACATGGCCCACCCCAACATGTTCTTCCGCGACCCCATACTCTACCGCATCAAGCATGCCCACCACCACCGTACCGGCGACAAGTGGTGCATCTATCCGATGTACGACTTCACCCACGGCCAGTGCGACTCCATCGAGCACATCACCCATTCGATATGCACGCTCGAGTTCGACGTCCACCGCCCGCTCTACGACTGGTTCATCGAGACCCTTGGCATCTATCCTTCGCATCAGTATGAGTTCGCCCGCCTCAATCTCACCTACACCTTGATGAGCAAGCGCAAGCTCCTGGAGCTCGTGCAGAAAGGCCTGGTGGCCGGCTGGGACGACCCCAGGATGCCCACGCTCTGCGGCGTGCGCAGGCGCGGCTACACCCCCGAGGGCCTCAAGCTCTTCTGCGAGAAGATAGGCGTCAGCAAGCGCGACCAGCTCATGGACATCCAGCTGCTGGAATGGTGCGTGCGCCAGGATCTCAACGCCCGTTCCAACCGCTATATGGTGGTGCAGGATCCCGTGAAACTCACCGTCACCAACTACCCGGAAGGGCAGGTGGAGTGGTTCGATTGTCCGCTGAATCCCGCCGAGCCGGAAGGAGCGACCCGCAAGGTCCCGTTCAGCCGCGACCTGATGATAGAACGTGCCGACTTCATGGAAGACGCGCCCAAGAAGTTCTTCCGCCTCAAGCCGGGCGGCGAGGTGCGCCTTAAGTACACCTACATCGTCAAGTGCGAGGAAGTGGTCAAGGATGCCGACGGCAACATTACTGAAATCAAGTGCACCTACGACCCTTCCACGCGTCCCGGAGCAGGGGAGTGGCGCTCGGTCAAGGGCACCATCCACTGGGTGTCGGCGGCCCACGCCCGTGAGCTCGAGATCCGCAACTACGACCGCCTCTTCACCCTGGCCGACATGAGCCAGGTGCCTGAGGACAAGGACTATAAGGACTTCCTGAATCCCGAGTCGCTGCTGGTGGCAGAGGGATTTGCCGAGCCCGCGCTGCTGGACGACAATTCCGGCATTGCCGTGCAGTTCGAACGCACCGGCTATTATATCAAGGATGCCGACAGCACTCCGGAAAAGCCCGTGTTCAACCGCACCGCGACGCTCAAGGATTCCTACAAACCGGAATAGAGGATGAACGATTTCGTATTCTCGCTGATGCTTCTGGGCGCCCTTTCCTCGAGCGGCTCCCTCCCGTTCTGGGCGGTCTCCAACACCGCCGGCGTCATGCCGGATCGGAACGGAGGCCTTGCCCTTCTGGAGGCGCGCAAGCCCTTCGACACGGGCCGGACCTTCCAGTGGCAGGCGGGAGCATCGCTGGCGGCCAACTATCAGCCGGTGGATCCCCTGAACCCCGGGAGCTCGCCGCTGCATCCCATGGTGGACGAGCTTTATGCAGGCATACGCTGGCAGGTGCTGCGCCTGGACATAGGCATGCAGCACCGCGACCGGGAATTCCTCGGGGCCGACCCTTCGTTGGGGTCGCTTTCCGTCACGGAAGGCCACATCGTGGAGAGCAACAATGCCCGCACGATGCCCGGCTACAAGCTGGTGCTGGAGCCCTGGGCTATCCCGTTCACGGGCAAGCACTTGCTGATCAGCGGAGTGTGGGGCGACTACAGGACCATAGACGACCGCTATGTGGATGGAGCCCTGGTGCACCGTCTTCGCGGCTACCTGACCTACGACACCCGCAAGCACTTCTTCATCCAGCTCGGCCTGGACCATTATGCACTCTGGGGTGGCACAAGCCCTCTGTATGGCGAGATGCCCATAACCTTCGACAACTATTTCCGCGTGGCCACGGCGCGCCGGGCTTCTTCTGCCGGCTCGAAGAGCGACCAGATGAACGTCATAGGCGACCAGGGCGGCGCCGAGCAGCTGCGTATGGGATGGAAGGAAGACAAGTTCGACATCACCTTCCAGTGGGAAAAGCCCTACAGCGACAAATCGGGCATGCGCTTCAACAACATCCCGGACGGCGCCTACACCCTGCATTTCAGCTTCAAGGACAAGGACCGCTGGATCAGCGACGCCCTGCTTGAATTCCACTACACCATGTGGCAGTCCGGCACCCTGCATGAAAAGGAGACGGATGCGGACGGAAAGCAGATCAACTGGCACCAGAACAAGACGCTCAATATTTTCGGCGGCGACAACTATTTCACCAACGGAGAGTACAGGTCCGGATGGACCCATTTCGGCCGCAGCATCTGCGGGCCTCTGTTCTTCACCGACGTGGCCGGAGGAGTGAGGCAGGTGGTCAACAACCGCTACAAGGCCCTCCATCTTGGCCTCTCGGGCAAGCTTTTCCGTTTCGCTCCCTATCGCCTGATGCTCACGTTCAGCGACGATTACGGCACCTATGCCCGCCCTTACGTCAAAGGCGCCACGAGCTGGAACAGCGGCTGGAAATGGTGGGAGCCCAACACGCTGGACAAGGGCCTCAAGCAGTTCTCCGCGGCATTTTCCGGCTTCGTGCCCCTGAAGATAGGCCGGAGGAGCACGCTTGATGTAGTTTACGGTCTTTATGCAGATGCCGGCGAAGTGCTCCCAAAGGCCTTCGCAGGCAGTCTCGGAATACGGTATATATTCAGATAAGTATATGGAACTCAGCCAAAGGGCAATCAATATGCCGAGCTCTCCGATACGGAAACTCGCTCCCTATGCCGAAGCGGCCAAACGCAACGGCATCCACGTGTATCATCTCAACATCGGCCAGCCCGACATCAAGACTCCCGAATGCGGAATGCAGGCGCTGAAGGACATTGACAGGAGCATCCTGGAATACAGTCCCTCGGACGGCTACCTGTCGCTCCGCACCAAGATGGTCAGCTATTATGCCGAATACGGCATATACCTTAGCCCGGACGAGATCATCATCACCACCGGCGGCTCCGAGGCCGTGCTGTTCGCTTTCCTGGCCTGCCTCGGGCCCGGCGACGAGATCATCATCACCGACCCGTTCTACGCCAACTACATGGCCTTCGCCATATCGGTGGGCGCTGTGATCAAGTCGGTCAAGACCAGCATCGAGGACGGTTTCCGCCTGCCTCCCGTGGAAGCTTTCGAGGAGCAGATCACCCCACGCACCAAAGCGATCCTCATCTGCAACCCCAACAACCCCACCGGCTATCTCTACACCAGGGCGGAGATGAACCAGCTGCGCGACATCGTGAAGCGCCACAACCTCTTCCTGTTCAGCGATGAGGTCTATCGCGAGTTCATCTACACAGGCATGCCCTACATCAGCGCTTTCCACCTGAAGGGCATAGAGGAGAACGTGGTGCTCTTCGATTCCGTGTCCAAGCGCTATTCGGAGTGCGGCATACGTATAGGCTGCCTGTGCACAAAGAACAAGATGGTCCACGAAGCCGTGATGAAGTTCTGCCAGGCCCGCCTCAGCCCGCCCCTTATTGGACAGATTGTGGCCGAGGCCAGCATAGGTGTGCAGAAATCCTATCTGCGTGCCGTGTATGAAGAGTACGTGGACAGGCGCAATTTCCTCATCGACGGACTCAACAAGATCCCGGGAGTGTACAGCCCCATACCCATGGGCGCGTTCTACACCGTGGCTAAGCTTCCGGTCGATGACGCCGAGAAGTTCTGCATCTGGTGCCTCAGCGATTTCCAATATGAGGGCGCTACCATCATGATGGCTCCGGCGGCAGGGTTCTACACCGAGCCGGGCGAAGGCCGCCACGAGGTGCGCATTGCATACATACTTAAGAAGGAAGACCTTGCCAAGGCCCTGGAATGCCTTGCAAAGGCCCTCGAATCATATCCCGGAAGATTAGCAGTTTAAACATATGAATCTAGATCATTTTCTCCAGCTTTTCGTGGTGAAGGAAAAGAGTTTCTTCCCCCTTTTCGTCCAACTTGCCGAGAATACCAAGAAGGCCTCGGAACTCCTTGTCAAGCAGACATCCACCTCCGACCCCGACGAGCGCAGGATGCTCGCCCACCGCATCAAGGAGCACGAGACCGAGGGTGACAACATCCACGCAAAGATTACCCAGGTACTCATCGACGCGTATCTTACGCCCTTCGACCGTGACGACATTCACGAGCTGGCCGAGGCCATGGACTCGTTCCTGGACTGCATGCGCGACTCATCCAAGCTGATTGCCATCTATCAGCCCAAGGAGCCTTCCCGCAAGCTCATACAGATTGCCGAGTATATCGACCAGGCCGCCGCCAAACTGTTGGATATCACCGGACGCTTCGACACCCTGCGCAAGGATTCCAAGGTAATCGCCGCCCTGTGCGACGACATCAAGGAAATCGAGCACACAGTGGACGACATCTTCGAATCCTATATGTCCAATCTGTTCGAGAAGGAACCGGACGCCAAGGAACTCATCAAGAAGAAGAACATCGCCCAGGCGCTCGAGAACACCTCAGACGTGGCCAAGGTCGTCTCCAGCAAGATCCGCGGCATCGTAGTCAAGAACAGCTGAGATGATTGCCGTAGTCCTCATCACGGCGCTCATAGCGCTGGCGTTCAGTTTTACCAACGGAATGAACGATGCGGCAAACTGCATCGCCTCCGTCATCGCCACCAAGGCGCTGCCTCCCAAGGTTGCGGTGTTCTGGGCCGCATTCTGGATCTTCATGGCGATGTTCATATTCGACACCACCGTGGCGGCCACCATGGGCAAGGGCATCGTGGAGCAGCAGTGCATAGACGTATATGTGATACTCGCAGCCCTGCTGGGTTCGGTCATATACATCTTCTTCTGCACCAAGCTCGGCCTGCCGGTTTCGGCCTCCCACGCACTTGTGGGCGGCCTCATCGGTCCTGTTTGGTTCGTTTACGGCGGCCAGTACCTCATCACCAGCGGCATCTTGAAGATCATCGCCTTCATATTCATCTCCCCGTTGCTCGGAATGCTTATGGGCTTCGTGCTCAACTGCATCATAATGGTCATCTTCAAGAATGTGAAGGTCAAGACCGTAGACAAGAGCTTCAGGCGGCTGCAGCTGGTATCCAGCGCGGCTTTCTCGCTCGGCTTCGGCGGCAATGACGGCCAGAAGACCATGGGCATCATCGCCATTCTCTTCGCCACCGCCTTCGCCTCCAACCCGGACAGCTCACTTCTTCAGTTCCTTTACGGCAACGGCGCTGCAGCGGCTCAGGCGGCAGGCTATACCGGATTCTTCGTGCCCATGTGGCTCAAGTTCGCCTGTTACGGCCTCATAGCCCTTGGTACCGTAACCGGAGGCTGGTCAGTCATCCGTACGCTCTCTGAGGGCCTCAGCAAACTTTATCCCACCCAGGGATTCTGCGCGGAGGCTTCCGGCGCCATCACGCTCATACTCACTGCGGTCCTCGGCATTCCCGTCAGCACCACGCATACCATCACCGGCTCGATCGTCGGTACCGGCCTCACCAGGGGCGTCAAGTCCGTCAAATGGATTACCGCCAAGAACATCGTGTGGGCGTGGATCCTCACCATCCCTGCGGTCATCGTGGTCAGCGGAGTGGTCTATCTCATCATGGTCCATTGGTTCGGCGTGCCCGTAAAGGTTCTTTAGGATGAAGGATTTCGGAAAGGTGTTGCGGCGTTACATCGGGCCCTACCGGGGATACCTCGGCGGGAGCGTGGTGCTCAACATCCTTTCCGACGTGTTCAACATCTTTTCCTTCACGCTTCTCATACCCATTCTCCGCATACTGTTCGGCATCGACACTTCCAGTTACAGTTTCATCCCCTGGGACGCAGACGTCGCATTCAAGGAGAAGGCGCTGGGCAACCTTTACTTTTACGGCACTGAGGCTATCGGCAGCTGGGGCCCCGGCAGGGTGCTCCTGGCGCTGTGCCTGGTCCTTTGCTTCTTCACGCTCCTCAAGACCGCTTGCTACTTCGGCTCGTCGGCCGTCATGGTGCCCATCCGCACCGGGGTG
>JAEEGJ010022480.1_pt1 | contig 13381 bp, 10 predicted proteins | sample 8958761 | NCBI WGS metagenome assembly JAEEGJ01 (sample SAMN16246546, study PRJNA631951) | gut metagenome | biome: gut microbiome; feature: rumen; material: RS-attached | host: Bos | place: Iran: Karaj | collected 2018-10
CATTACCAAGCGGAGCGCGACTTCAATTTCGAGCAACTCGCTGCAGCGCATGCGCGCCTGATGAACTACCGGAACTTTGCGGCGTTGCGTTGGCAAGGCGTAGAAGTGGCGGATTTCGAAGATGCGCAAAAAGAGATTTTGGAAAATTTGAATTCGAATTTGAATTCGGCAGGCGCGTTTGCAGTGATCGATGTCGCAGCGAAGAGCGGTAAGGCGCCAAGTGAGAAGTTCTTGAAATTCCTCGACGACGCATTCGGATTTGAACTTGCGGCTACAACACCAGATATTAGTGACGAGTTGAAGGGCAAGATTGCGGCGCGCGTAGCGGCGAAAGCCGAGCGCGATTTTACGACGGCGGATAGGCTGCGCGATGAGATTGCCGATGCCGGAATCGAACTACTCGATAGCGCAACGGAAGTACGCTGGCGATATAAAGGATAGAAAAAGAACTGCCCTAGAGCAGTTCTTTTTTTTGTTAGGCTTTTTCGGCGATGAGCTTTTTGTCTTCGGTTTTCTTTTCGGCCGGTTTTTCTTCGGGCTTTTCGTCTTCGAGTGGGCGGAGGGTTTTGCCGTATTCTTCAATCAAGACTTTGATACAACCGGCGACCGGAATGGAAATAATCGCGCCTGGAATGCCAAACATATAGACACCAACAGTGACGGCGGCGAGAACGGCGAGGGCAGGGAGCTGAAGGCCTTTGCCCTGAATCTTCGGCGAAATGACGTTGGCTTCGATTTGGAGATAAATAATCGTGTAGATAATGAAGGCGAGACCGGCGCCCCAAACGTTGATGGCGAGCAGAAGAGCGACAAGTGCGCCGCCGATGAAGGAGCCGAACATTGGAATGAGGCTAAAGACGCCGGTGATGAGGCCGAATGGCAGGGCGAGGCCCGGATCAAGACGGAAGAAGAGCGCCAGGACAAAGACCATTGTTGCGGTGCAGCAGGCGTTAATGAGGCCGACCATGAGAGCATTGGAAACGTATTTGGAAACGACTTCCGCCATGCGATTAAAGACATGGTGGGCGTGCTCGGACTGCGGGTCGCCTTTGAAGTTATTCCAGAACTGCTCGATAATAGCCGGACCTTCTGTGAGCATAAAGAGGGCGAGAATGAGGACGAGGATAAATGCCGCGATGAAGCCGGCGAAGGCGCCGATGCTAGAGGCGAAGTTGGCGCCGAGATCCTTCACGATAGAAGAGGAAACGTTCTGGACGTTGTTTACGATGTCGGTTTGGAGATGCTCGATGCCGATGGATTTGCCAAAATCGTCGAGCCATCCGAGGCCATTCGAAACGGTTTTGACGGTTTCTGGTAAGTTTTTGGCGAAATTAACAGTTTCGTTCACGATAGTCGGGATGACGATGGCAAAGAAGGCGGTGAGACAGCCAATAATAATAAGATAGGCGATTGCGATTGGCAATTTGACGCCTTTGCCTGGGATGACTTTTGCGAGTTTGCGGACGAGTGGATTAATGGCGAGAGCAATGAAGAGTGCGGCGCCGATGATGAGAAGGCCGGTTGCGGCTTTGAAGAGAAGGAAGCCAACCGCAGCGAAGCCGAGGATGACTAGCCAAAAGCGAATAAATGTTTTTGTATCGACAGTGACCTTATACATCTTGCTCATGGTAATATTTTACCATGAAATCGTGCATGTAGTCTTCGAAGGTGTCGTCGAGGATGGATTCACGAATCTTGTCGCAAATGCGGACGACGAAGCGTTCGTTATGGATGCTGGCGAGGGTTTTGCCGGTGATTTCGTCAACTTTATAGAGGTGGTGCAAATAAGCAGCGTTGTAATTCTTACAACAATAGCAGTCGCAATCTGGGTCCAATGGAGAGAATTGGGTACGATATTTCGCATTGCGAATATTAATACGGCCATATGGCGTGTAGAGTGCGCCGTTGCGGGCTTGGCGGGTCGGGGCAACACAGTCGAAAGTGTCGCAGCCGTACATAGCGCCGATGAATAAGTCGCGCGGTTCGCTGCCCATGCCGAGTAAGTGTTTTGGCTTGTCGTTCGGCAGGATTTCGTTAGTGATTTTAATCATGTTGGCGGTTTCTGGCGTTTCGGTTGTGTAGAGGGAACCGATACCGTAGCCATCAACGTCTTGTTTGCTCATGAATTCAGCAGATTCGCGGCGGAGATCTTCGAAAAGTCCGCCTTGGACGACGGCATATAGGTACTGTTCTGGCTTGCCGGCTTCTTCGGCGAGTTTTGAGAGACGAGTATGTTCTTTGATGTTGCGTGGGAGCCAATCGTGGGTGCGATGCATGGCTTTTTCGACCTCTTTTTTATCCTGGCTATCGATGGCTTGATCGAAGGCCATATGAATATCTGCACCGATTTGCCATTGAGCCTGCATAGAAATCTCGGCGTTCATGCGGATTTTGTCGCCGTTGATATGTGATTTGAAGGTGACGCCGTCGTGGTCAATCTTGGCGTCCTTTAGGGAAAGCATTTGGAAACCGCCGGAATCGGTAAAAGTTGGACCATGCCAGCTAGTAAATTCGGCGAGGCCGCCAGCTTGTTCAATAAGCTCTGGGCCAGGGGCGAGAATAAGATGGTAAGTGTTTGCGAGAATGGCTTGGCTGCCAAGTTCGCGCATCTGGGCGTGGGTGATGGCTTTGACGCTTGCACGAGTGGCGGCGCCAACAAAGGCGGGCGTCTTAATATCGCCGTGCGGAGTGTGAATAACGCCGGCGCGCATGAGACCGTTTTGCTTGACAATTTCAAATTTTAGTTTTGATTGCGACATATTATTGTTATTTTAGCAAATTATTACAGCAAAGAGAAGAACGCTATTGACAAGCATAAGAATTTCTACTTATAATAGGCATAAGTACTTTAGGTCAAAAACACAAATGAGGTCAAACGTAACTCTAGTAGGGGTGGATACTTACGATGGCTTGCTAAGATGGGCCATTATCGTATTTTTGGTTGCGATGGTTGTCGTGTTTTTCTTGCGTCGCAAGAAGCTTAATTCGCATCGTCCGTGGGTAGCAATGTTGATTACGGTATTTGTGCTTGCGCCGATTCTTTTGATGGAATTTTCAGTAGATAAGTCAGAGACGCCAGTAGCGCGCAAAGATGATACGCCAAGCAAGGTTGAGCCGGAGCCAAATGTTAATCCGGAACCAGAACCAGAGCCGGAACCAGAACCAGAACCGGAACCGGAACCAGAAACGCCAGATAATAATGATAAGCCGGATTTTGTGCCGGAAGTGCCTGATTCGGACGATAATCGTTCGTCGCGTGATGCAATTGTGCCAGAGGTAGTACCGGATGGCAAACCTGGTCACGGCGGTAAAGAAGTGGCAGTCATCGCAGACTATAAAGTCGTGCACGAAAAGATGAATACGGACGGTAAGACCTATGAAATCGAAAAAGTTGAGACCGAAACTGCGCCGGAAGGTGCGGTAGTCACGCCGGAAGTAGAGGAGTACGAAGGCTTCGTCGCGCCAGAACCAAAGACGGTTGAAGTGTCGGCAAATAAGATTATGACGGTTGAATATCGTTACGCGCGCGAAGAATGTGATTTGACGGTTTATAACGAAAAATACGTTAACGGCGCAAAGACTGGTACGTATTATTATGGTACGGAATTCTCGCTGGATGCGATGGAGCGCCCGGGTTATGACTTTACTGGTTGGAGCGATATGACACAATCGGGCCAGACGACATTTACGCTGAAGGCAGATAAAGTAATTGGCCCAAATTATGTGCCAAAGTCATATCAGGTTGCTTTCCATGCGAATCATGCGGCAGCAACTGGCGAAATGGAAGAAGCAGAGTTTATTTATGATAGGGAAGCCGAGTTGCCGGAGAATAAGTTTGTAGTTCAGGGTTATTATATGCGCTGGAATACACAGCCGGACGGGAAGGGCGACTATTATGACGACAAACAGACTGTGAAGAATCTTTCGCAGGGGGACAAAGTAGATTTGTATGCGATTTGGATTCCAAGGACTGATACGCCGTATCGTGTGATTCACAAGAAGATGACAACGAATGGCGATTATATCGGCGCCGAGGAAGAGATTGAGACCTTTACCGGCGTAACTGATAAGCCGGTGACGCCAGAAACGAAGAATTACGCCGGCTATGAAACGCCTGAGGCTACAACTGAGATTATTACTGGCGATGGCAAGATGGCGGTGATTTATGAATATCCACGCAAGAAATTCACTTTGCGCTTAGGCAATAGAACGCATATTGTGGCGGCGGACCGCGAAAAATCTGGCGAGTATTATCACGGCGAGATTGTCCATCTTGAAGCAGAGGAATCCTTTGATGGCGCCGTGTTTGATAAGTGGAACGATGGCGAAACGGCGCGCGCGCGCGATTTCGTGATGCCGGCAGACGATGTGATAATTGCGCCGCTTTATAAGGGCGACGGAGACTTTCCGGTAGAATTTGAGCAGGTCGGTCAATGTGAATTCCATGCCAACTTTAATGATTTGACTAAGGCGGCAAGCTCGCCTGGCAAGATTACCGGTGATGAATGTTCGTTGCACGAAGGTAAGTATTATATTGATACGGGCATTAAACTGTTTAGCCAGGAAAATATTGGCAAAGATTTCTTGATTACCTTTACGATTGATGAGTTTGATTTGAGTAAGAATGGTTATCGCCCGACCTTTATGAATGCGACACTTGAGGATGGTGACTTGAAGTATCCAGGCCTTGTGCTACGCCGCAATGATTTGAAGCAGGAACTTCAGTTTGGCAACAATATTGTTTACACGAAGCCAAACGGCTCTTTGGACCGCAAACAGAAGAAGGTGAGTGCATCGGTGTCCACCCCAAAGCAGGTCATGATTTATCGCAAGAGCGGGGCAATGTACTTCAAGGTAACTGACGACAGTGGCAACTGGGGTGCAAGGCAGGATCTTGGTAACCAGAATAATATTGGTACTGGTAATACACTTTACTCACATGACACGCCGCTTTACTTCGGCGCATCGCGCGAGAAGGTGGGCGATATCTGGAGTGCGACGAAGTTTATGAACGCGAAGCTATCCAATATTACTGTGCGCTTGGGTACCGATACTGAAGGCTTGATTCCGAATAATTAATAGATAAAACAAGAATCACCGTAGCTTAAAAGCTTGTAGCCGTTTTTGATGGCGTGCTCGTAGGCGGGCTTGAGATGGTCCCAGCCAGCAAAAGCGGCGGTAAGCATTAAGACGGTAGATTTTGGCGCGTGGAAGTTGGTGACGAGGGCATCGATGGCTTTGAACTCGAAGCCTGGGTAGATGAAGATATTGTCTTCGCCTTCGGTTTTGCCGGTCTTGGCCCAGAATTCAAGGGTGCGGGTGACGGTGGTGCCGACGGCAATTACGCGGTGGCCGGCAGCTTTAGTGGCCTTGATTGCTTCAATAGTGTCTGCTGGGATTTGGAACCATTCGGAATGCATTTTGTGCTCTTCGACGTTGTCAGTGCGAATTGGTAAGAAAGTACCGAGGCCGACGTGAAGAGTGAGATATTTAATTTGGACGCCTTTATCCTGGAGCTTTTCGATAAGTTCTTTGGTCATGTTGAGGCTGGCGGTTGGCGCAGCGGCGGAACCGAGATCTTTCGCCCAAACGGTTTGATAACGCTCGATGTCTTCTTTTTCGGCGTCACGGTGCATGTATGGGGGAAGGGGAACGTTGCCGTAATCTTGGGCGATTTCCTCGAGCGGGCGAGCGGCTTTCGCAGTAGCGGTGCCGTTGCCGAGGATAGTTTCGATAGTAATAATGTCGTTGGTTAGTTCGCCAGTCTCGACGTTTTTAACAATCAGTTCTTCGCCCTCGTGGAGTTTACCGCGATACATGACGTGGTCAACTTCGCCGTCGTGGCGCTCGAGAACGACGAGTTCGCGTGGGTGGCCATCAGATTTGCGCTCAGTGAAGACGCGGCTGCGCATGACCTTCGTATCGTTAAGAACAATTAGATCACCGGGCTGCAAAAAATCGGCCAAATCTGCGTAGCGGTTATCGGAATATTCGCCAGTTTTGCGATTAATAGCGAGCAGGCGAGTAGTGCCGCGGACCTTTGGCGGATGTTGAGCGATGACTTCCTCGGGAAGATTGTAATTAAAATCTGAAACTAACACGGGGGATATTATACAATTTTTCCGTCTGTTTTTACAGCGTAAGCGGTAAACTATTGACAAATCATCGTGCTTGTGCTATAATAACAAGATAGACGTCTTCAGAGACGTAGCAAAGCCACTCTGTTAGGAGGTGATTATTGTGGCAAAATTTAAAGATGTTTGGGATCGTGAAGTAAGAGCGCTTGCTGATGCATGTGTTGACGCGCAATTCATCCAAAATTGGACGGCAGCAGATAAACGTGGTTATGCGACCGCGGAAGAAGAAGCGTATGCAAAGAAGCTTGGCCTGAAGGATCCGTACGGAATGTGGTATATAGCCGATATGATCTGGAGAGTAGAGCATGATTTGGCTGACAGAAGAATAGCGGCTTGTGGGATTTCTGTAGCGCAGATTTACAGTACTCTAGACTCCGATTCGTATCTCCAGAATGTTTGGGGAGGTGATACCAGTTCAGAAGAAGCTCAACGTCTGTTCAAATTGCGCGATGGGTTGGCCTCTTAGCTGCTGAAAGATGACTATATGGCCGGCAATTTATGCCGGCCTTTCTGTTGGTTTTGAATAAATTTTTTTGACAAGCATAAGCATTATCTGATATAATTGGCGCAATTAGGCCTTTTAATAATAGAAAGAAAAGAAATGGATGACGATCAATTTCAGGGGGGTTTGAGCGTTCAGGGTGGGAATCCTGATCCGAATGCGTCCGCAGCCTTTGACACTACGGCTGGGGCAAATACAAGTTATGATACCAGTGCAAGCGATAGCACAGAGTTGCCGCCGCTTGATTTTGAAGAGTCGACGCCGGCTCCAGAAGCTGAGCCGCAGCACGATATCGATCCAGTGATGTCGCGCAAGATGGATGAGGCTTTGGGCGGTCTTGATGTCGCTCCAGTTGCACCGATGGCAACTGAAACGCCGGTGGCTGAACCAATTCAGCAGCCGACTGATTTTGCATCGCCAGTAGAAGAAGCGCCAGCTCCTTTGGCACCAGTTGAAGCACCTGTCCCACCAGTCGCTGAGCCTGTTCAGCCAATTGAGGCGCCAGTTGCACCAGCTCCAGAGACTACTACAATGCCGGGCTATGGCACGAATCCATTTGCAGCCGCGCCGGTCGAGCAGCCATATGCTGCACCGATGTCGGCCGCCGGTGCTACGATGGCGGATTTTGCCAGTACGCCACAGAGCGCGCAAGCCCCGATTCAGCCAATGGCAACTGCGCCAGAGAAGAAGGGCCCAAATAAGATTTTGATTATTGCGCTCGCAGCAGTGCTCGTGATTGGTATCGTCGTCGTTGCAATCGTTATGATGGGTCAAGGCGGCAAGAAGACTAGCAACAATAGTGGCCAGCAAGAGCAGCCACATGTCGTAGAACCAGAAGAGCCGGAAGAAGTTGAAACCAAGCAAATTGGTACGGGCGTTCAGGGTTTTGTGAATGTTCCTGAAGATTGGATTGACTACTCGACAAGTGCTGACGTCGTGCTCTATAAGAGCAAAGACGGTAAAATGTCGATTCAGCTCGCTTCGGCCGAGATTTCTGCTGTGACGGCAGCGACCTTCGCAAACGGTCAGCTCGCAAAAGCACAGAACGAAGGCGCTTCGCAGCCACAGATGACTTCTGGCGCGACGAAGAAAGTTGGTTCGTTCAATAGCTATGAGGTGAATTACTACATCGAAGCAACGAAGACTTGGAACTTCAAGTATATCTTTGAAGCAACCGATAATCGTACGCACTATATTTGGATTACTTCCGATGAACCTGGCAGCGATACGATTACTGACATTCTCAGTTCGTTCACGCTCGTAGAGACGCCGAAGGAAACAAATACCGATACGCCGGATGAAACGACCGATGATTCGACGGACGAGACGACCGACGAATCGACGGATATTCCGTCAGAAGAGTAAATAAGGGCCGCTCGCGAGGGCGGCTTTTTGGTGCTTTGAACAGGGGTGGATATTGACTTTTTCGCGATTTTTTGGTATAATAAGAAGATATCCATACGAAGGAGGTGGTGTCTGTGTACGTATGGTGCAATGGCACAATTGCTGGTACCTTAACGCTAATTGCTGAATATCAAAAGAAGTCTGACTATGTCGTAATGCCGTGGTTTTCTTATGAAAACTTTCAAAGGCATCCTTGCTTTATTTGCGAAGTGATTGTTATTAAAGAGAAAGAAAGCTATTACGAACTTCGTTTCAGGGAAGATGGTCATGATTGGAGCATTGTCGTCAAGAGAACTATGCACCCAAATCATCTTAAAGACGGTAACTCTTACGGGTTTATTAGGTGCATCACGAAGGATGGAAAAATATTTTCTAATTCCAAGATTACTTATGAATATCTTCAGCAGCTTATCTCCAAGAAAATTAAGGATGGAGAGTAAGATCATCCCCCGGTAATCCGGGGGATTTTTAGTCGTTATATTCTATCGAAAAGCCCAATTAATTCATCGCTTAGGTTCCCGGACCATACCGCGTCACTAAAACGCTCAGTCACGGATTTCGAGGTATAATTCTTGCTTAGCCCTTGCATGTTTTTAAGGATTTGTTGATTCAAAACTTGATATCCTTCAACGATCTTTGATGAATCTACGCCGTCGTCGCCATAGGCTTCGCTAAACTTATCGACGATTTGCTGGTATTTGTTGTTGAAGGTTCTTTCGTCGTATTCCATACTGGACGTCAGTTGCGAGAACCTGAGGATTTCTTTGAAGTTTGGATCGAAAGCTAGTTCTTGAACTTCTTTAGTATCTGCGTCGCGAAGGGCATAAGCGGACATTTTGTCGAGGAAGGCAACAGCGGAGATGGTCGACGGCATGATGCCTTGTTCGCCTTGCTTCTGGAGGAGAATTTCATTCATTTTTGCGATTGCCGCACCGACTTCGCGAATATTAACGCGCACTTTGCCGGTCTGCTCGTTGATTAGAGGAGATATCTTGGACAGCAGCTCGTTGAGTTCTGGGTACTTCGTTTCTGGCGCCTCAAGCAGGTTAGGGCGGGTATTTTCAACCAAGCGGTTTAGAATATCAATCGCACGTTCGTTTGGATTTCCTTTTTCTGCTTTGTTCCAGTCGGACATATTCTCGATCGGTTTTTCATACGCTTCCAGGTTGAATGCGTTTGGTAATACTCCGAACCGATACTTATTTTCGAGAGATTCTAGCTTTTGTTTGTAGCTTTCGACATCTTCGCTTTCGCGATGGTCATAGTAGTCTTTAATGGCGGATAGCACTTCGTTGACGCCTGCGCGTTCGTCATGAATAAAATCTCTGCCGCCGATAATTGTATATTGTAGCCTACTAGCGTCCTTGCGGTTTTGCTCAAATTTTCGGAAGTCGGATGTTGGCATTTCGTGGTAAATACAGAGGAGCTTGTTAATATCTTTTGGATTATACTCCGACAATAAGCACTCTTCAGCATAATCGGCGACGCCATAATATCCCTCGATGGTGCCGTAGGTGTTACCCATGGTAGCAATGGCCTCGACCTCTGGCTCGCCCTGTCGCACGAGCGGGAAGATGATATCTTTGAAGCCCTTCACGGTTTTTTCGTCGATTCCATGGAGTTCCACGTAATGGAAAAGAACTTCGAAATCATCTGGGCGTTCGCTCGCTAGTTTGTCGACGTAATCCATGTATTCGCCGAAATATTTGCCACTTTCTTCGTTAGCACTAAGGCCATTTATTCCGCGTTCGATACCGGTCATTAATGAATGACAATGCGTCCGATCTTCTCCCGAAAACGCTTTGGCTGAATACTCTGAGAATTTTTCAAGAAAATCTCCCTCAACTAGTTTAGGTGTATATTTTCTAACGAAGCATTCTGCCATCCTTTTAATATCTCGATCGAGTTCGCCATTCGGCATCTGCCGTTTCGTTTCGGCGTAATAGTTTTCAAGAAAACTACGAATAGTGCTTAACTCGTCTGCAGAATAACTAACCAGCTTATCTTCCGTTCCGCCCGTAGAAAAAGCAAGAGAGCTAGCGATTAAAAAGATGTCTTTGAGGTGGGCGTCATCGGCGTCCGAGAGCGTATCCGCATGTTCATAGACCGCGCGCTTTAATCCGCCATAGTCGCCGTATCTGACGTTCGTCTCTTCTGCGAGAGCCTCAGTTTTGTCGGCCAGTTCTGGATATTCTTCATCTAACTTAAACCACTCCACGGATTCGTCAAATCCGTCGTCGTAGCGCTGCATCCAAGTACCATTTTCGGCTTTGTAATAATTTCTTTCTGCGGCTTTTTCCTCAAGAGTTTTTTTGCGTGGTTGTTCTTGGGTTTCTTGATTTAATTCTTCAAAACTAGGCATGCTGCCGAGAACCTTTTCAGCTTCTGAAGGCTCATCGTTTTGGCTGCCGGTATTAATTTCCGCGTTCATATCTTAATTATACAGAATAAATGATATAATATAGGTCTAAAGAAACAGATAGAAAGGCATATTTTGAGTTTAAAAATCGGTATTGTTGGTTTGGCAAATGTGGGGAAGAGCACGCTTTTTAATGCGCTCACGAACGCGGGGGCGCTTGCGGCAAATTACCCATTTGCAACGATCGAGCCGAATACTGGTATTGTTGGTGTACCGGACGAACGTTTGGATGTGCTTGCTAAGATGTACGAGTCGGACAAGAAAGTGCCGGCGACGGTTGAGTTTGTCGATATTGCAGGTTTGATTGCAGGCGCGTCGAAGGGCGAAGGTCTCGGCAATAAGTTCCTCGCAAATATTCGTGAATGTGCCGTGATTTGTCACGTGGTGCGGGCGTTTGAAGATAGCAATGTGACACATGTGGCGGGCGGTCCAGATCCAAAGCGTGATATTGAGACTGTAGAGACGGAGCTTGCGCTCGCAGATATTGAGACGCTCGAGAAGACCTTGCCAAAGATGCAGAAAGAGGCTCGTGGTGGCGATAAGGACGCGGCAAAGCGTGCCGAGCAGGCAAGTGCAGCGCTTGAGGCCTTGAAGAGCGGGCAGACGCATATTGAGCCGGTGGATGGTTTGGATTTGCTTTCGGGCAAGCCGGTCTTCTTTATGTTTAATATGGATGAGAATGAGCTTACCGATGAGGCGAAGCGTAAAGAGTTGGCTGATTTAGTAGCACCGCAGAAATGCGTGTTCGTAAACGCGAAACTTGAGTCCGAAATGGCCGACATGAGCAAAGAGGATAAGCGGGAATTTTTGGACAGCTATGGTATTACCGAGGACGGTTTGACGCAGCTCGTGCACGTTGCGTATGATACTTTGGGTTTGCAGAGTTATCTGACGGCGGGGAAGAAAGAGACGCGTGCGTGGACGATTCCAAAGGGGGCGACGGCGCCAGAAGCGGCGGGCGTGATCCATACGGACTTCCAGCGCGGTTTCATCGCAGCTTCGATTTGTAGCTATGACGATTTGATCCGTTTGGGCTCGGAAAAGGCCGTGAAAGAAGCGGGTCTCATGCGCACGGAAGGCAAAGATTACGTGATGCGCGATGGCGATGTCGTCGAGTTTAAATTTAACGTATAAAATCTCTTAAATTATTTGGTATTTTCTTTACGCTTATGCTATAATTTTGGTATGAGTTTAGGTTATGGTGTGGGCGACTTCTTCTCGTTAGATATCGGCACAGACGCACTAAGAATGATTGAACTATCCGGCAATGCTCAGCATGGCTGGACTTTGCAGCGTTTTGCGTATGTTCCAATCAGTAGACAAGTCCTGCAAGATAGCAGTGATGCCGGTCGTCGCCGTCTCGGCGAGACGATTGTTAGCGCCGCAAATCAAGCTGGTATCAAGACGAAAAATATCGCGTTAGGTTTGCCTGCAAGCAAGTCCTTTACGACGATTGTCGAGATTCCTACCCAAGATAAGAAATCGATGGAAAAGGTAATTCGTTACCACGTCGATCAGTATATTCCGATGGCCGTCGAAGATGCAAAGGTCGACTTTGTGATTCTCGGGCCAAGCCCAAATGACCCAGCTATCTCTGAAGTTTTGCTTTCTTGTACCTCAGTGAAATACGCTGAAGAGCGTATGGAGAGTGTTGAATCCTTTGGCTTCAACCTCGTTGCTCAGGAACCGGAACCAATCGCGATGTCTCGCGCTTTGACTCCTCCAGGACTCACCGATGCACGTTTGATTATTGATTACGGTGAAGATTCGACCGATCTTTCGATGGTTTATGGCGCTCCGCGTCTCGTTCGTATGCTTCCAGGCGGCCTTTCTGTGCTGGTTCGCACGGTTGCAAACTCCTTGAACGTGAAAGAGAGCCAAGCACGTCAGTTTATCTTGAAGTTCGGTTTGGCACAAGACAAGCTTGATGGCCAGGTCTTCAAGGCGCTAGAAAACACGCTCGAAAACTTTGCAGCAGAGCTTACGAAGTCCGCAAAGTTCTTCCAGACGAAGTATCCAAATGTCCCAGTTGGTGGCATTGTTCTCTCTGGTTATGCAGGCGTGATTCCGTTCTTGGCTGAGTACATCGAGGCAAAGACCGGTATTCAGACAATTCAGGGCAATCCATGGCAGATGATTAAGGTTACTCCACAGCAGCAGCAGGCGCTCGCGCAGGTTGCTTCTGAGTTCTCGGTGGCGATTGGTTTAGCGGAAAGGACGAACGTAAGGTAATATGTACGAGATTAGCTTAGTTCCAGATGTGAAAGCCGAATTGCTACGCAAGTTGCGCATGCGCAACTTGGTCTATTTGATTTGCGTAATCACAGTTGCAGCATGTGCTGGTATTTTCGTGATTCTCTTTGGTGTCACTGGTGGCCAGGGCATTAAGCTCGCCGCACAGGATACTGAGATTGCTTGCCGTTCCGACGGCGTACTTCGTCGCGGTAGTTGCGGTTCGCAGTACGGTACGGCTGTGATGAAGTTCAAGAACGCAGAAGAGCTTTTGACGATCCAGGATCAGATGAAGAATCTTTCGACGCTCAACAAAAACAAGATTAAGATTTCCCGCGTGTTTGGTATTCTTGATGTGATTTTGCCAGTAGGGGAGAACCACGTTTGGATTTCCGAGCTTAACATGGATATTGATAACAACTTGATGAGCTTCGACGCTTCGGCAATGGCATCGAACGGTATCGGTTTCCGCGCACTCGAGGCATTCAAGAAGAATGTTGAGCGCGCTTACTACGATTACGGTAGCTACATGCGCTATGACAAGGAATCCGAAGAATACGTTGCAATCCCAAGCTATTGTATTGATGAAACGACCGATAGCAACGGTATCATTTACGGTATTTATCATAAGGGCGCAAAGGGTTGTGAAGCGCCAATGGTCAGCAAAAACAATGCTGGTTCAACCAC